>ENA-OQBS01000026-OQBS01000026.1-human-gut-metagenome-genome-assembly--contig:-NODE-26-length-9392-cov-1.117107_pt1 | contig 9392 bp, 10 predicted proteins | sample MGYA00242748_ERZ504555 | MGnify/ENA primary metagenome ERZ504555 (study PRJEB26092, sample SAMD00036269) | human gut metagenome | host: Homo sapiens | study: EMG produced TPA metagenomics assembly of the... | reverse complement strand
GGAAGGGTTCCTCCAACTGCCACCTCATGAAATGACAGAAGATCTGCCAGTTTATGAAGGTGCATATTCTCACGCTCCTTTCTTTTCTCTGTAAAAACATCCATTCTTTTCCAACTGATCCAGCCTTTCTAAAATTTCTTCCTCTGAAAGACATTCTCCTTGTTTTTGATGCTTTAATTTTCTATACATCATTCTTCTGCAGACTGGGTGAGCCGGTCCATAATCATAAAGATATCTTGCTTCTCTTGCATTCAGATTACAAAAGATTGTCAATCAGCAGCTGATAATATCCTGCCATTGTTTCATCTTTCATACACACCTCTTTCCTATCGGTATTTTAGCCGAAACGTTCCTCTTGCTAAAGGCAGAAAAACAATCGGCATGTTCATATAAAGTTGCCCGAATTCTCGCCTCATAATTTTTATTCTTTTTTGGCTTTCGGGTGCTCTCTTAATTCCTGATATAGCTGCTTTAACGTTGCATGTCCATTTAACTGTTCCAGTGTCATCCGCAATAAATGAAACCACGTCAGTGCAATGGAGTCCTGTTCTTGTATCTGGAATATTCCTTCCCTTCTAATTGAAAATGGTACAAGAAGAGTTTTCTTCTTTTTGAAAAAGCACCAGTGTTTCCGTCACAATAGGAATAAAGGGTTTTCCGGAATACTGTGTCTTACTGGAAGTGCAGTGAAACTGCCCCTTAACAATCCAGGACTTCATATTTCCAATATGAAGCATATCTGCTGCAATAGAATGAAAGATGCCTTTCTGCCGGATATCTCCTACCAGAATTGCCAGATACCCATTCTGTCTTAGGCTGAAATACAATTTTTTGATTACACAGTTCATCTTTTCAATACAATCTTCATAGTTTCCACAACTGCCCAAATCATCTTCATGCGGTCTTCCCCACATATTTCCGGAATACTGGATAATATCATGGTAAGGTAGATGGAAGAAAATCAGGTCTGCACTATGCCCTACTTTATCTTTTAATGCATTCCAGTTTCCAATCCTCTTTGACGGGTGTGGGTTTAAATCACATAAGACAGAGGGACTATGCAATTTCTCTGCCATCTCTTGACTGGTTCCAGAATCACTCATGGAATACAGAAATAAAAAAAATCCTTCTTCTTTTCATACTGCCCGCATTTTTTACAAACTGGATGAGTCTCGCCACGACCTGTGTGGAAGAATTTCCTCACCACTTATTGCTACCACCTTATGCTGTTCCGGAAATATCGTAGAGGAAGCCAGTTCTTGTCCTACACAATTTGTAAGTTCTCTTGTCCCTAACGTCTGTACAATTTGTTTCCAGTCGGGACCAAATTCTGTGCGTAAAATTTACTTGCACACTGAATATTCTTGTGCGGCAGATTATTCAAACTCTACAAAGACTAACGCTTTTTGTTTAGGAATTATTCTCTGTAATGTTTCTCGTTCTTTTGATTATTTGATATATCCATATTATCCTGCCTATACGAGCTAATGTTATCATTTTGTTATCGGCATTGATAACACCTACTCGATAACTGTGGATAATAACTATATGTAGCATGTCAAATTATAAGCTATTTTGCTTAGAGATTCAACACAAAACTGAAATTTTACTTTTCCTTATATTCATCTGGTATTGCTATTTGAAATGTTTCACACAACAGCATCACATCATGCACATCATTTTTATCGTGTTCATATCCCAAATGAAGCATTACCTGACTCAATGGTTCAATACAAGAAACAGTTATATCTCCAACTTTTCCAATACCGGAAAAAGTTTTTGATGGAAATATATCTCCCTCATAAACAATTCCGTCATCTGTAAATTCAAAACAATGTAAATCAATGATTCTTTGTTTATCATCTTTCCAGACAGTATGACCATCCGTTGTATAATCAGTATTTACTTCCTCAAATCCATGCTGCTTAATCACATAAATATAATCATGATAATGTTTCAGTTCAACAAACAAATCAATATCATTGTGTATTCTTGATTCTCTTTTAAGAAGTGCATCAACACCCCATCCGCCATCTAAATATACTTTAATTTCGTTTTGCAAAGCATATTTTATAATTTCACATGCATCTTCTGTACGTACCATAATCTATCCTCCAAATTCAAATCTTTGTATGCTTTCCAACTCACTAAAAGCCTGAAATTTGTCAGTCTTTCATCCTTTTTGTTATCAATCACCAATTAGCTGTAATCCATTAGGATTTAGCTGATATATTTTATCGCACACCTCTTCAATATACTTTCTATCGTGAGAAATGCTAATGACAGCCCCCGGAAATTCTCGGAGCATTTTTCTTATTACCGGACCGGACAATGGTGAAAAATTTCTTGTCGGTTCATCCAGAATAAGAACATTTGCACCACTTAAGCTCATCCTCAAGAGAAGCACTTTCGCCTTTTGTCCGCCTGATAACTCCCGAATCGGATGCTCCATTTCATCTGGTGTGTATTTAAGTGAACCAAGGTATGTTCTAATTCTTGTACGCTCTTCTTTATCTCCTGTTTTATCAAGGTAATCAACCGGTGTAACATCCAAATCCAGCAGGTCTTCATAAGTTTGAGGCATATATTCTGCTTTAATGTCATTCCGATTTAGGAGTTCTTCCGCTATCTTTTTTTAGAAGAGTCGTTTTTCCTGCCCCGTTGGCTCCTATCATACAGATTTTTTCTGAACCTTTTATTTTTAAATGAATTCCTTCTGCTAAAATTCTTTTGCCATCCGGAGTCACAAGCTTTGAAAGTTCATATTCTATGACCGTTTTTCCTGCGGGAATGTGTGAGTTTTCATCCCCTAATTTGACAAAGATTGCTTCTTCCTGTTCCGGCATCTGAGTCATATTTTCATCTTCTTTTTCAAATCTTCGTTCCATTGCCTTAACCGTATGCATTTTGTCCTTTAAGTTTTTGGCAACAGACGGTGCTTGTCTGGTACAACTTCTTAATGCACCTTGTACACTCTGCATAACTCTTTGATATTTTTCATCGCGAATCTTTTTCTCCCTACGGTCACTCAGTGCCCGCTGTTTTTGGATTTCAAATTTATGAAGCCGTTCTTCCACATAGCGTCTATAGGGAAGCTTTGCCACGGTATATCTCGCCTTTGTTTTTCGTATAATCTGCTCGATATGTATCACCATGTTGGCAGTACGCTCTATCAGCGTTTCATCGTGTGAAATAAAAAGCACAATGTGCTTCCAGTCATTTATGATTTTTTCCAGTAATGTAAGCGTCGCAATGTCGATGTCATTGGAAGGTTCGTCCAACAACAGCACAGAAACATCGCGAATGAAAAGCCTCATAAGTTGTGTCTTGACTTTTTCGCCTCCTGAAAGACTACCCATTGTCTGGTTACTGTAGAAAAAATCATTTTTCATTCCAAATTTTCCCGCAATAACAGACAATTCTTTAGGCGTTTTCTCCCAGAATATTTCCTCTTCAGAAAAATATTCGTATATTGTTTTTTCCTTATCTTCATCGAGCATCTCCTGCGGAAGATAACCAAGACGTTCGTGTCCCATTATCCTTTCCCCATCTGCTTCTATATAGTTTTCTACAAGCGACGGATTGTATATCCACTTCATTAATGTCGATTTCCCATTTCCCTCTTCTCCAATAATAACTGCCTTATCTCCATCATTTAGCACAAGGTTGAAATCATTAAGAATTATTCTCAGGTCTTTTTTATGTGTTAAATTTAATTTTTTTATCTGCAACATTAAAGTTTCTCCTTTTCGAAGTCTGAGCCAATTATTATTTTGAACACACAAAAACGAGTCTTTTTTGCATACGCAAAAATAGACTCGCTAAATAGACCCTTATTTCTTTTCCAAAAGGAAAACAAAGGAAATGCCTCTTGCGATAATCCAACTTAAGCGTACACAAAACAAACCTATTCTCTACAGGCTCAATAACTATATGTGTCTTACTTAAATCAAATTATCTATTAATCATTTCCTCACCTTACACAAAATGTGCCTTTCTTTCTTCTAATGGCAATACTATCATACTGTATTTTTTGTGTCAATACATTTCACCTTATGGAAGTGCAAAATTAAAATTTTCACTTCCTAATTATACATCCAACCATTACGAAATTCAATCTTTCACAACCTCTTTACAACCACAACCACAGCACTCCAGCAAACGCAGGAGCACCATACCGTAAAACGCTTATGTGTAAATCAACTCCGTTCCTACAACTTCCCTCACACAAGCCTGAATATTATTCATTCTTCCAATCCATTCGTAGGGATTATCTTTCTTTAATTGTTCCGTCACATCTTGTCTGTCGGCATATTCCTTTACCAGTCGAAGAAACATATCCTCTGCTTGCTTATCGACTTCTGCAAGATAACTATGCAGCTTTCCGCTTGTCAGCAGGTTCATATATAACACTTTATAGTGTTCCTTTAAATGCCTTGCATGTCGTTTCCCCCATAAACCAATCGGCTCTATTTCTTCTTCGGCTGGTACTGTGATGTTCGGCAATAAATAATCACCCACCTGTCTATAAGTTCCGCCCATTTCTTCAAAAATTGTCTTTGTCATTTTCCTTTTCCTCCTGTGATTTTTGTCTATCGTGATCGTGTATTATCACGCTTGCGACCTTTAACTGTTCTTGCCTGCTCCAACAAATCATCTATCTGTTTGCGACCAAAAACCTTACGGAGCAGGCTGTAATCTTTATTTTCTGCTTTTAGGATTTTGTTTTCTTCGGTCAATCTTTCATTGACTTTCTCCAAACGCTGATTGGTGCGGTATAACTGTGCATTCGCTGTATTCAGCCTATGATAGTTGTCCCACCCCTCAAAGCAGCGGGCAAGCACCGTTTTGACAAGTTGCTTCAATTTCCTTACAACCGGCTCTGCCATTTTGGTTTATATGCTTGCAGTCATAAATTTCTCTGGTTCTGGCAACTGATATTTCGGTGCAGTATCAAGCTCTATTTCAAGATTTGACAGCTCGTCTTTTGCCTTATCATAGTTCAATACTCGTTCCGACAACACATCAAATTCAATCTGTTTCTGCTCGATTTTCGCACCTAATGCCGCCACTTCTTTTTCTCTTTCCTGCTTTTTATAATCCAAAACAGAAAGATGTTTTTCGTGTGTGCCTAAATGTTCCCACTCAATCCCATAACGTTCCATCACCGCCGCAAGCTGTTCTTTTTCGGACTGTATCCATTGCGACCACTCCGTATCGCCACGACTGCCGCCCTTAAAACCTTGCGTTGCAAGAGCCTGCTTTAGTGACACTCTTGTATCAAGTCCACGCTTGCTGCCTGTGGTAAAAGGTACAAAATCTATGTGCAGATGTGGTGTAGCTTCATCCATATGCAGATGAGCCGAGAACACCCGAAGCTGTGGATTTCGCTCCTGAAAACCCTGATAGTATTCATCTAAAATCTGCTTTGCCAGTTCTCCGTTTTCCGTATCGGCGTTCATATTTCCCTTACCGCCCACCTGTAAAATGATTTCGTGGAACGGTTTTTCCTGCTTGGAACTTCGGATTTTTTCATAATAATCTTTTATCTTTCGGTCTGACCTTATCTGCTTGGCATTGTATCTTTCCAATGCTTCATCAAACAATTCGTGATAAACTGTCTTTATATTTTCATTGCAGTAGTCGATATTGAGATGAGTACGAGTTCCGTCTACATTTTCTGCTCGGAACTTTCGGCTATTGTGATTGACCGAGCCTTTACCGACCATTGCACTTATCGTTCTCTGCATTTTTTCATCTCCCATCTGTAAATTTCAACATTCTCAGGTTTGTTACTTTTGTCAAAAGTAACGCAAAAGCACTTTTGACGGGTACACCCATCAAAAATGCGACCTGTAAACAGGTTTTGCGCTCCGAAGGCTCTCCGAGGGGTGAGCGTGTGCCGGTGGCACACACGCCTGCGAACCGACCGAGCCAGCAGGCGAGACCAAAAGAGCCGCCTTTGAAAAGGCACTCTCTGCACACTCCCCTAAACTTTATCCGGTGTCAAAGTGTGACGATGGTGACAATGTTTTTCACAGCGTGCTGCTCTCAAAAACATTGACACCTTTGACACCGTTTGTCACGCCGTCTGCTCGGTTTCTTTCCAAAGTGAAACCTTTCTTCCGTCGTGTGTGCGGCTGTTCTGATAACGGATACCGTAATCACGAAACAGCCTGCTTGCGTTGATACTGAGCCTTAAAGAAAGTACATTCGGCTTTATATCCACCGCAAGCCTTTCGCAAAGTTCCGAAGCAGTTCCTTCCCATCTGTCACTTTCCGAAAAGAGCGTATCCGCTATCTTCTCAAGCAGAGGTTCGGGCGGTTCTTTCCACATCTCCGTTTCCGATTTTGCAAAGTTCCACACCAATCGCTCGCTGTCCCTTACAAGATGGATTTTCATATCCTGCTGGTCTCTGCCAGCAACATCAAGTGTGGCATTGTTGGAAGTACGCTTGTCCTTACTGAGAACAAATGCACCGTCTGCCGCACCCATCAGACCATTCGTGCCTGAAATCATATCGAATATATCTTCCGATTTTTGTTTGCGTGTATGATGAACAATAAGCATTGAAACCTTGTAACTGTCTGCCAACGCTTTCAGCCTTGCCACAACATCATAATCACTTGCGTAGCTGTAATCTGCTCCGCCTGCTTCACGCACACGCTTTAAGGTGTCTATGATAATCAAGCCTGTGTCTGGGTGTTCCCTCATAAACCCTCTTATCTGTTCTTCCAGTCCGCCATTGACCGTTTTACATTCCGTTGCGAAATACAGATTGCCTGTCTCCTTTGCACCGAACATCTGAAACAATCGCTTCTGCAAACGTGGGTAATCATCTTCAAGGGCAAAATAAAGCACCGTTGCCTTACGCACCTTATACTCCCAAAGCGGTGTGCCTGTGCTGATATGATAGGCAAGCTGTGCCATCATAAAGCTCTTTCCCACTTTCGGGGAACCTACGAAAAGGTAAGTTCCCCTTTGGAGCAGACCGTCGATAAGTGGTGTCTGAACCTCAAACACCGTATCATACAGCGTTGTCATTGATACTGTTTTCAGATAGGAAGGGTCTAACTGTCTGAGTATTTCCCTTTGCATTTCTTCAAAAGATTGCTCGTACCCCTTGAAATCCGTATCCTGATTGACTATACTATTGTCAGTACATTTGGAAAGTGACTGTTCCGCATCTGTTGCCGCAGATACATTTGGAATAGTCATTTCTTTTTTTATTCTCCATTCGCATCCTCTCCTTTCAAACCGCCGAGAATAATGGAAATCAGTTCTATTACACTCAGCAGTTTCATCATCCACACCTCTTCCTGCTTCAATCCTTTTCAGTTCCGCAAGGACTGTGGCAAATTCCGTTTTCAACGCCTTATACACTCTCGGATTGCCCTGTACCACCACATCCTGATTTAAGCAACGGCGGTAACAATACTCCTGTTTTGGCAATCCTGATAGAGCTACAGCTCTGTTAATGAGTTCGTTTTCTTCGGGCGATACTCGAAACCCTACTGTGATATTCCTCCAACGATTTTTGTTATCTCTGTTCTTAGCTGACATTTTCAAAATCTCCTTTCCCTAAATCATCTAATTTTTCTGCCATCTCAATCTGCTTTGACGGAAAGAGGTGTGCGTACTGATAAGTAATATCAATACTTTCGTGACCAACTCGGTCAGCAATCGCCACCGCAGAAAAGCCCATATCAATCAAGAGTGAAATGTGGCTGTGACGGAGATCGTGAATGCGGATACGCTTCACGCCTGCCGCCTTTGCCCCTCTGTCCATCTCGTGATGAAGATAGCTTTTCGTCACCGTAAAGATACGGTCTTTCTTCTTCAATCCGTAAAGCATACCGAGATATTCTTTCATTTCCTCACACAGAAACTTCGGCATTTTAATCGTGCGGTTGCTCTTTTTCGTTTTCGGAGAAGTAATCACATCCTGCCCTTTCAAACGCTGATAGGATTTATTGATTGTGACTGTTTCCTTATCAAAGTTGAAATCTGCCGGAGTCAAAGCTAACAGCTCGCCCTCTCGGATACCGCACCAGTAAAGCATTTCAAACGCATAAAAGGAAACAGGCTTGTCCATCATCTCAAAAGAGAATTTCTTGTATTCTTCCTTTGTCCAGAACAGCATTTCCTTGTGTTCCTCACGTCCCATATTTCCCACCTTTGCCGCAGGATTGGAACGCAGTTCATAGTAGCGGACAGCGTGATTGAAAATGGCGGACAACTGATTGTGCAGCGTTTTCAGATACGTCTGTGAATAAGGCTTTTTCTTCTCATCACGATAGGCAAGCATTTCATTCTGCCAAGTAATAATCTCCTTTGTGGAAATCTCGCTGATTTTCAGTTTCCCGAAATACGGAAGTATCTTTGTGCGTATGATATGCTCTTTGGTAAGCCACGTGTTTTCCTTCAAACGGTTCTTCACATCATTGATATAAAGCTCCGTAAAGGCTTCAAAACTCATATCAAGGTCTGAAGAAGTCTGCAATTTGAACATTCTTTCCCATTCCTGTGCTTCTCGTTTGGTAGCAAAGCCACGCTTGCATTTCTGCTTGCGTTCCCCTTTCCAGTTCACATACCTTGCCATCACATACCAAGTACCGTTATCTTCATTCTTAAATACCGGCATTTACATTTCCCCCCTTTCCTGCTCCGTAGAGCCTTTCGTAAAAATACTGGCGATTTACACGCCCTGCAATCGTAATAAAGCCCTTTGCTTTCAATTCCTCATTTAATTGTCTGATGAGTTTATATGCATAAGGTTTTGATACGTTTAGTTCCTGAGCCACATCTTCGGCTCGGATAAATCTGTTTTCCATATCCTTTTTCTTCCTTTCTTAAAATAATTTTTTGCTTGCCGCTTTCTCCGTGTTAAAGTTCCAACAGGCACTCCTGCTTGTCGGCAGGCGCTGTGCTGTCCCAATGCACCGCAGTACATCAGGCGCTCGCTCGTATAGGGGTTCCCGAAAAGTCGGAGACTTTTGGGGAAGAGGAGGAGCAGTGCAGCGAATGAGCTTTTGTGCTTGCACACAAGCGAACGATACGGAACTTGCTCCGACGAGGTCTTGGCGGTTTGGCTTTTCGGACGGTCATTCAGTTGTCGCATTAAGCATATTTGTTTAATTCGTAATTTATTTTACTAAACATATTTGCTATTGTCAAGTGGTTGCAAAGAAAATATTAAACATTTTTGTTTCGGTTTTTCTTGACTTCCACTAAACATTTCTGCTATACTTATTTCACTAAATATAAAAGGAGCGTATCATTATGGCTATCAGCGAAAGAATACATTTTTTTCAGACTAATGCGTGGTATGACACAAAAAGTATCTCGGTACAGCAATCGGTTTTCCAGAAAAGAGTGCTGATGTGCGTTT
>ENA-OQBS01000025-OQBS01000025.1-human-gut-metagenome-genome-assembly--contig:-NODE-25-length-9414-cov-0.856251_pt1 | contig 9414 bp, 14 predicted proteins | sample MGYA00242748_ERZ504555 | MGnify/ENA primary metagenome ERZ504555 (study PRJEB26092, sample SAMD00036269) | human gut metagenome | host: Homo sapiens | study: EMG produced TPA metagenomics assembly of the... | reverse complement strand
GCCTTTGAAAGTATACGAGGTAAGGGACAACGTTGTCACGATCCTCGTTCCTTCTGAACAGAGTGTTCTATTAGATATTGTAAATAAAAAATACAGACTGCCTCTTCAGGTTACAATCTGCGAGGTTACGGGAATGGAAAGCTGTGAAATCCAGTTTATTCTTCCGGAAAATGTCCCGAAAAAAGAAATTCCTTCCTATAATATGTCTGAATCCAAATCTCTTCGCGATCAAAGATGTGAGGAAGCTCATCTGAATCCAAAATATACTTTTGACAGCTTTATTGTAGGAAGCAACAATAAATTTGCCCAGGCAGCAGCTCTTGCAGTTGCGGAATCTCCGGGAGATACTTATAATCCTCTTTTTATTTACGGAGGCGCCGGACTGGGAAAAACTCACCTGATGCATTCCATTGCGCATTATATTATTGACAATAATGAAACAGTAAGGTTCTTTATGTAACAAGTGAAGAATTTACCAATGAACTGATCGAGACGATCCGAAACGGAAATAATTCAGCAATGTCCAAATTCCGTGAAAAATACAGGAATATTGACGTTCTTCTTGTTGACGATATCCAGTTTATTATAGGAAAAGAGTCCACACAGGAAGAATTTTTCCATACATTCAACCATCTTCATGTTTCCGGAAAGCAGATCATCATCTCCAGTGATAAACCTCCAAAAGATATCGAGACTCTGGAGGCACGTCTGCGTACCCGGTTTGAATGGGGACTGATCGCGGACATCTCCTCTCCGGACTATGAGACCAGAATGGCCATTCTCCGGAAAAAAGAAGAACTGGACGGACTGGAGAGATACCACATTCCGGATGAGGTCATGCAGTATATTGCCAATAATATTACATCCAACATCCGTGAACTGGAAGGCTCTTTGAACAAACTCATCGCGCTTGCCAACCTGGAGAACAAGCCGATCGATATTCCTCTGGCTGCAGAAGCCTTAAAAGATATGATTTCTCCGAATAATACACGGGAAATTACACCTGAGCTCATTATCGAGGTCGTTTCTGACCACTTTAATGTACCTGCTGCCGAGTTAAAAGGTAAAAAACGAAACGCTGAGATCGTTCTGCCTCGTCAGATTGTTATGTATCTCTGCCGTAAAATGACCGATACCCCGTTAAAGACCATCGGTCTGATTCTTGGCGGCAAAGATCATGCCTCCGTCAGCCATGGTGTCAAGAAGATTGAACATGATGTAAAGACGGATGAGGCTTTGAACAATACCGTTAACATCATTAAGAAGAAACTGAACCCCATTTAATTTGGAGTTTATACAGAACTATTATGAATCTAAACGTTTATTTTCTGAGGGTTTTTTTGACCCTCAGATTCTTTCCGTTTAAGTGTGGATAATTCTGTGGAAATGCTGTGGATTATAGTGTTAATAAAATAATTTCTCAAGGAGGCAGTAAAAGTTATACAAACACCGTCCCCTTGTTTTCCATACTGTTTCTACAGACTTATGAAAGTGGACAACCCCTTGATTTATAAGGCTTTGAAGCATTTATCAACATATCCACACCCCCTACGGCGGCTAAGGCGGAAAACTTTTATATTTCTCTTTATAAGATTCGACTGCTGAAAGTTTTCCACCACAAATCATATTTCACAAATTCGAAAGGAGATTATCAACAGATGAGAATCGTATGTACGAAATCCAATCTTGTAAAAGGAGTCAGTATTGTTTCTAAAGCTGTTCCTTCTAAAACAACAATGCCTATCTTTAGAATGTATTTTAGTTGACGCATCGACAGATGTTATTAAGTTGACAGCAAATGATATGGAACTTGGAATTGAAACCCGAATTGAAGGTGATATTTTAGAAAGAGGTATCATCGCATTAAATGCTAAGATTTTTTCGGAAATTGTAAGAAAGCTTCCGGACAGTGATGTTGTAATCGAAACAACATCTGACAATCAGACTCTGATCACCTGTGAAAAAGCAAAATTCAATATTGCAGCACAGTCCGGAGAAGATTTTTCATACCTTCCTGTAATAGAGAAAGAAGATTACATTACTGTCTCAGAATTCACATTAAAAGAAGTGATTCGTCAGACAATTTTCTCCATCGCAGATAATGATACAAATAAGATGATGACGGGTGAATTGTTTGAAATTGAAGGCAACATACTGAAAGTTGTCTCACTAGATGGTCACAGAATCTCAATTCGTAAGATAGAATTAAAAGAAAATTACGCTCAGAAGAAGGTCATTGTCCCTGGAAAAACGCTTCAGGAAATCAGCAAGATCATTGGTGGAGAGGCGGAAGCACTGGTTGATATTTCTTTCACAAAGAATCATATCGTATTTGAATTTGACAAAACAGTTGTTGTATCCCGTTTGATCGAAGGAGAATATTTTAAAAATCGATCAGATGTTATCCAGTGACTATGAGACAAAAGTCAGAATCCATAAAAAAAGAACTTCTAGACTGTATTGACCGTGCCACCCTGCTTATCAAAGAGGGGGGACAAAAAAACCGATCATTATTGATATCAAAGACGGAACGATGGAATTAAAGATCAAATCCCAGATCGGTTCTATGGATGAAACTATTTTTATTACCAAAGAAGGAAAAGACTTGCTCATTGGATTTAACCCGAAATTCCTGATTGATGCTCTTCGTGTCATTGACGATGAGGAAGTGGATCTGTATTTTATGAACGCAAAAGCTCCGTGTTTCATCAAGGATGAAAATCAGAGCTATATTTATCTGATCCTTCCGGTAAATTTTAACGCAGTTGCGTAGAAAGGAGAGTGCATATGGAAACAATTAAATTAAGAGAAACAGATGAGTTTATTAAGCTTGGCCAGGCGTTAAAGGCAGCCGGACTGGTAGAATCAGGAGTCGAAGCCAAGGAAGTTATTCAGGATGGAATGGTCACGGTAAACGGAGAGGTTGACACAAGAAGAGGCAGAAAATTATATCCGGGAGATACTGCTTCATTTGACGGACAGGAAATAAAAATTGAAAAATAACGAAAAAACGTGTAAAATAGTTACATATTGATGGAGAAATTATGGTTATCAAATCTTTAAAGCTCAAAAATTACAGGAATTATGAATTACTGGATATGACATTTTGATTCAAAGACAAATATCCTGTATGGAGACAATGCCCAGGGAAAGACCAACATCCTTGAGGCATTGTATTTGTCGGGTACGACAAAATCCCACAGAGGGACAAAAGACAGAGATTTGATACAGTTCGGCAGAGAGGAATCACATCTGGAGACGATCGTAGAGAAAAAGGGGATGGAATTCCAGATTGATATGCATCTCAAAAAGAACAGTCCAAAAGGAATCGCAATCAATAAAATTCCAATTCGAAAAGCAAGTGAGTTGTTTGGAATTGTACATTTTGTCTTTTTTTTCTCCGGAGGACCTCAATATTATCAAAGACGGACCTGCCGGCAGAAGAAGATTTATCGATCTGGAGTTATCTCAGATCGACAAAGTATATCTGAGCAATTTATCAAATTATAATCGAATCATCAATCAGAGAAATTCTCTGTTAAAAGAGCTTTATCATCAGGATCACTTAATGGATACGCTGGATATCTGGGATATGCAGCTTGCTGAGTATGGGACAAAAGTGATCGAGAGCCGAAAACAATTTATCAGGCAGGTCAATCAGATCATTGCCGACATACATTACAGGCTGACAGGCGGGAGAGAGCGGATTGAACTGTCTTATGAGAGCAGTCTTGGAAGTCTTTCTCTGGAGCAAGGCTTTGAAAAAAAACCGGGAGAGAGACATTCGGATGAAAAGCACTTCTGTCGGTCCGCACAGGGATGATTTGTGCTTTTTATCAGGTGATCTGGATATTCGCAAATTCGGCTCACAGGGGCAGCAGAGGACAGCAGCACTGTCGTTAAAGCTGTCTGAGATCGAACTGGTGAAAGAAGTGATCAAAGATACACCGATTTTATTATTGGACGATGTATTGTCTGAACTGGACAAGCACAGGCAAAACTATTTATTAGACAGTATTCATGATATACAGACCGTGATTACATGTACTGGGCTGGATGAGTTTGTGAATCATCGATTTTCTATAAATAAAATTTTCCGTGTAAGCAGCGGAAGTGTGACAAAAGAAAACTAGGAGGTTTTTAAATGGGTGCAACAGGTACTGAATTTGATGCAGAATATGGAGCAGACCAGATCCAAATATTAGAGGGACTGGAAGCAGTAAGAAAAAGACCGGGAATGTATATTGGAAGCACTTCTGCAAGAGGACTTCATCATCTGGTATATGAGATTGTAGACAATGCGGTAGATGAGGCATTGGCTGGATATTGTGATACGATTAATGTGAGTATCAATTCGGACAATTCTGTGACGGTCGTTGACAACGGACGAGGAATCCCGGTTGGATTAAACCACAAGGCAGGGATTCCTGCGGTAGAGGTTGTATTTACGATTCTTCACGCCGGCGGAAAATTCGGCGGAGGAGGATACAAAGTATCCGGAGGTCTGCACGGAGTAGGTGCGTCCGTTGTAAACGCACTCTCTGTATGGCTTGAAGTTGAGATCTACAACGAAGGAAAAATTTACAAACAGCGATATGAACGCGGAAAGACGATGTATTCGTTAAAAGTAGTCGGTGAATGTGATCCGGATAAAACCGGAACAAAAGTCACATTTCTTCCGGATGGCGAGATCTTTGAAGAGACTGTATTTGAATACGATGTATTAAAGCAGAGACTGCGTGAGATGGCATTTCTCACAAAAGGGCTGAAGATTATTCTGCAGGATCTTCGTGAAGAAGAAATCAGAGAGCATACATTTCATTACGAGGGTGGAATCAAAGAGTTTGTCACTTATCTGAACAAAAGCAAGACACCTTTGTATGACCAGATCATTTATTGTGAAGGCGAAAAAGACGGAGTAGTTGTCGAGATGGCCATGCAGCATAACGACTCCTACAGTGACAATACGTATGGATTTGTAAACAATATTACAACTCCGGAAGGGGGAACTCATATTGAGGGATTCAGAAAGGCATTGACGAAGACCTTTAATGAGTATGCCAGAAAGAATAAACTGCTCAAGGACAATGAGCCGAATCTGTCAGGTGATGACATTCGTGAAGGTCTGACAGCGATTGTCAGTGTTAAGATCGGAGAGCCGCAGTTTGAGGGTCAGACCAAGCAGAAGCTCGGAAACAGTGAAGCGCGTGGAGCAGTGGACAACATTGTCAGCACTCAGCTTGAGATTTTCCTGGAGCAGAATCCGTCTGTCGCAAACAGACAGTAGAGAAATCTCTGATGGCACAAAGAGCAAGAGAAGCAGCAAGAAAGGCCAGAGATCTGACCAGAAGAAAATCAGCTCTGGAGGGGATGTCTCTGCCTGGAAAACTGGCGGATTGTTCAGACAAAAATCCGGAAACTGTGAAGATCTACATCGTCGAGGGAGATTCAGCGGGTGGTTCTGCAAAGACAGCGAGACAGCGTGCGACACAGGCGATCCTTCCACTGAGAGGAAAAATCCTGAATGTAGAAAAAGCAAGGCTGGATAAGATTTACGCCAATGCGGAGATCAAGGCTATGATCACGGCGTTTGGAACAGGAATTCATGAGGATTTTGATATTTCCAAGCTGCGGTATCATAAGATTATTATCATGACTGATGCCGATGTGGATGGTGCGCATATCAGCACCCTGCTTCTGACATTTTTATATCGTTTTATGCCGGATCTGATCAGAGAAGCTATGTGTATCTGGCACAGCCGCCGCTGTATAAGCTGGAAAAAAATAAAAAAGTCTGGTATGCATACAGTGATGAGGAATTAAATGAGATTCTTACAGAAGTAGGACGTGACAGCAATAATAAGATTCAGCGTTATAAAGGTCTTGGTGAAATGGATGCGGATCAGCTCTGGGAGACAACAATGGATCCGGAGCATCGTGTACTTTTGAGGGTGACTATGGATGACGAGACATCTTCCGAACTGGATCTGACATTTACTACACTGATGGGAGACAAGGTAGAACCAAGACGAGAGTTCATTGAAGAAAATGCCAGATTTGTTAAAAATCTGGATATATAGAATTGCAATACACTTAAAAAACAAGGAGAAGGAACATGGAAGATAATATTTTTGATAAAGTCCATGAAGTTGACCTGAAAAAGACAATGGAGACTTCCTATATCGACTATGCGATGAGCGTTATCGCATCCCGTGCCCTGCCGGATGTCAGAGACGGATTAAAGCCGGTACAGAGAAGAATCCTGTATTCAATGATCGAGCTGAATAATGGACCTGACAAGCCGCATCGTAAATGTGCGCGTATTGTTGGTGATACAATGGGTAAATATCATCCTCATGGCGACAGCTCTATTTATGGAGCACTGGTAAATCTGGCACAGGAATGGTCTACGAGATATCCTCTGGTTGACGGACACGGGAACTTTGGGTCTGTAGACGGTGATGGCGCTGCTGCCATGCGATATACAGAGGCGCGTCTGAGCAAGATTTCTATGGAGATGACTGCTGATATCAATAAAAATACCGTAGATTTTGCACCGAACTTTGACGAGACAGAGAAAGAACCGACAGTTCTTCCGGCCAGATTCCCGAATCTTCTGGTAAATGGAACATCCGGTATTGCAGTCGGAATGGCAACGAACATTCCGCCGCATAACCTGCGTGAAATCATTGGCGCGGTCGTGAAGATCATTGACGACCAGATCGATGAAAACGGAGAGACAAGTATTGATGATATTTTAAAGATCGTCAAAGGACCGGATTTTCCAACCGGAGCAGAGATTCTCGGAACAAGAGGAATTGAAGAAGCATACCGCACAGGACGCGGTAAGATCCGTGTGCGTGCGATTACCAATATTGAACCAATGGCAAACGGTAAGAACAGGATTATCGTAACGGAGCTGCCATACATGGTAAATAAAGCCCGACTGATCGAGAAGATCGCAGAGTTGGTACGTGATAAAAAGGTAGATGGGATCACCGATTTAAGCGATCAGTCCAGCCGTGAGGGAATGCGCATCTGTATCGAATTGAGAAGAGATGTCAATCCGAATGTAATTTTAAACCAGCTTTATAAACATACACAGCTGCAGGATACCTTCGGTGTGATCATGCTGGCTTTAGTCAACAATGAGCCAAAAGTCATGAATATCCTGGATATGCTGAAGCATTATCTGAAGCACCAGGAAGAGGTTGTGACGAGAAGAACACAGTATGAGCTGAACAGAGCAGAAGAGCGTGCTCATATTTACAGGGATTACTGATTGCACTGGATAACATTGATGAGGTAATCCGGATTATCCGCGGATCTAAGAATGTTCAGACTGCGAAGGAAGAGTTGATGGCCAGATTTGACCTGACAGAAGTACAGGCAAGTGCGATCGTAGATATGCGTCTGCGTGCACTGACAGGTCTGGAGCGTGAGAAGCTGGAAGCAGAGTACGAAGAACTGATGAAGAAGATCGGGGAATTAAAAGCGATTCTTGCGGACAGAAAACTGCTTCTTGGTGTGATCAAAAAGGAGATTCTTGTCATTTCCGAAAAATATGGAGATGAGAGAAGAACATCCATCGGATTGATGAGTTTGATATTTCCATGGAAGATCTGATCCCAAGAGAAAATGTGGTGATCACCATGACAAAAATGGGATACATTAAGAGAATGTCCATGGATACATTCAAGAGTCAGAACCGAGGCGGAAAAGGAATCAAAGGAATGCAGATCCTGGATGATGACTATATCAAGGAACTGTTTATTACGACAACACATCACTATATCATGTTCTTTACAAATACAGGACGTGTGTACCGTCTGAAAGGCTATGAGATTCCGGAAGCAAGCAGAACTGCGCGCGGTACTGCAATCATCAATCTGCTGCAGCTGATGCCGGATGAGAAGATCACAGCAATGATTCCAATCCGGGAGTACGAGGATGGACAGTATCTGTTGATGGCAACAGAAAAAGGTCTTGTGAAAAAGACTCCGATTAAAGATTATGCAAATGTCAGAAAGACCGGACTGGCTGCGATCGTTCTCAGAGAAGATGATAAACTGATCGAAGTGAAGATTACAGATGATGAACAGGATGTGATCCTGGTTACAAAATACGGTATGTGTATCCGGTTTAGTGAGAAGGATGTGCGTCCGACAGGCCGTGTTTCTATGGGAGTGCGTGGCATGAACCTTGGAGATCATGATGAAGTAATCGGAATGCAGATCAGCGATCAAGGAAAATATCTGCTCATTGCATCTGAAAAAGGTATGGGCAAACTGACAGATATGGATGAATTTACAAGACAGAACCGTGGAGGAAAAGGTGTAAAATGCTATAAGATCACGGAAAAAACAGGCGATGTGGTCGGCATGAAAGCGGTCGATGAAGACAGCGAGATCATGATGATCAATACGGAAGGAATCGTGATCCGTATGAAGTGTTCTGACATTTCTGTATACGGACGAATCACATCCGGTGTAAAACTGATCAATCTGCCTGAGAATGAAAAAGTTGCAAGTATCGCAAAAGTAAGAAAAGCATCTGCAGAGATCGATGGAGAAGAAATCGAAATTTCTGAGGATGAGGAAGAGACAGACGTTCCAATAGAAGAATAAAGAGAAAGAGCCTTCGCATGATATGCGGAGGTTTTTTTTTAAAACAAATAATCAGATAAAATATAAAAAAAATAAAGAATATAAAGAAAATATAGATAAAAAACAGTAAATTATAGTATAATAAAAGAAAAAAAGAACCATACAACAAAATAAAGTGCACACAAAGGAAACCAGAAAACCAATGATTAAAATGAAATCAGGGAGAGGAGCGTGAGATTATGAAAAAGGCAAAGAGTTGGCTGGCACTACCTTTAGCAGTTTGTATGTTTGCAGTTATGATTTTTTTCAGTTGCAGAGGCGGCGGAAACAAGTGATGAAAATCCGGCTGAGGGAAGACAAGAGATTACGATCATCAATACAAATCATATAACCTGGCCGGTCATCGGAGAAATGCCGTCATATGAATTAGAGGTTTCTGCCGGTGCACACTATTTTATCAATATGGTTGAATGGACGACGAAGAACGGAGAAAACACGTTACTGTCAACAGATAAATTTGAGGAAGGTGAGTATGAGCTTCATGTAACATATGAAGCAAAAGAAGGATATCAATTCGCAGCGCCGGAGCTGATTACTGTGCTTCCTGGAAATGAAGTACAGGGAACACCAAAGGTTGAAGAATCAGAGAATGGATGGTATCGGATTGTAACATTCTCGTTCACGGCAAGACAGTCAGAAGAGCATCAGCACGATATGCTGGTGGTTCAGGAAAAAACTGCCGACATGTACAGAAGCCGGATATAAAGCCTGCTATCAGTGTCAGTCCTGCAAAAAGCTGTATCTCGAC
>ENA-OQBS01000024-OQBS01000024.1-human-gut-metagenome-genome-assembly--contig:-NODE-24-length-9447-cov-0.499142_pt1 | contig 9447 bp, 20 predicted proteins | sample MGYA00242748_ERZ504555 | MGnify/ENA primary metagenome ERZ504555 (study PRJEB26092, sample SAMD00036269) | human gut metagenome | host: Homo sapiens | study: EMG produced TPA metagenomics assembly of the... | reverse complement strand
TCATGCTCCTGTTATCGAGTATTCCATGGGGGGATTGCGATCATTACTGCGTTGCTTTTAATAGGATATTGTCTGTTTTGTAAATGAAGAGCAGGTGTCCGGCTGGGCATCTGTTTTTTCTGGCAAGTAAAGCATGAAAAAAAGACTCTATATTTACAAAGTAAATATCAAGCCTTTTTATTCCGTGTCGTCATATAACAGATTATGCACGCTCAACGCATCCTGATTTTAAACAAGAAGTACAAACGTACATTTTCTTAGCTCCGCCTTCTGTTTTCACTCTAACGGATTTCACATTTGATTTCCACATTTTTGGTGTTTTTCTATGAGAGTGACTTACGTTGTTTCCGAAGTGAGCACCCTTTTCACAAATAGCACATTTAGCCATCATTGCACCTCCTAACAATCTGAAATAGTCTTATACAGACTCACAACACTGTTATTCTAGCAGAAACCCCCTCTGAATGCAAGTCTTTTTTTTGAAATTCTTTTTTTGTGAAGATCAATATATGGGATTTTTTGTTGAATTCTATCGGGTTTTTTGTTCACATCAATTTCATTTCATGATAAAATTAAAGTAACTTCAAATAACTTCAAACGCCTTGATGACAGGCAGAAAGCGGGGAATGATTATGAGCAGACGTATCATTACAATCGGAAGACAGTATGGCAGCAACGGACGCAGAATTGCAAAGAAGTTATCCGAAAAGCTGGGAATCATTATTATGACAAAGAACTGATCAAGCTTGCCAGTGAACAGAATGATATTTCTTATGATGAGCTGGTCAAAGTAGATGAAAAAAGAGCGAATCCATGGCGTTATCCGGTAGAAGATCCGACGCAGATGGAAAGCCGTTTTCGGTTTGAACCGATGAACGATGTGCTGTTCTACACACAGGCACAGATCATCACACGTCTGGCAGATACGGAGGATTGTATCATTGTAGGACGATGCGCCAATGATATCCTGAAATCCCGCCCGACATCCCGGAGTATTTTTATTCATGCACCATTGGACTACAGGCTTCAGACAGTGATGGAGCGTACCTCTCTGGAAGAAAAAGAGGCGCTTTCTCTGATCAAAAAGGTCGATAAACAGCGAAAATTCTATTATAACTACTATACAGACAAGAAGTGGGAAGAGATGTCCCAGTACGATCTGTGCCTGGACAGTTCGGCCATGTCAGAGGACGAGATTTTGAATGTTTTGACAGCACTTTATGAATCGATATTGTAAAATCCGGATAATGAGAGTATAATACGAATGTTAATTGTGCGAAGATCCATTAAGAATTGGAGGTAATATATGATGAAAGGTAGTATGAGTACAGAGCTTGGGATTATCACAATTAGCCCGGAAGTTATTGCTAAATACGCAGGCTCTGTTGCTGTAGAATGTTTTGGAATTGTAGGTATGGCTGCCGTGAACATGAAAGATGGTCTTGTGCGGCTGTTAAAAAAGAGAAAGTCTGACCCATGGGATCCATGTGGATATTTCAGATGACAATATCCTGGTTCTGGATTTCCATGTGATCGTTGCATATGGAGTAAATATTCTTTCTGTTTCTGATAATTTGATGAACAACGTCAAATATAAAGTGGAAGAATTCACCGGGATGACCGTAGATAAGATCAACATCTTCGTTGAAGGTGTCAGAGTGATAGATTAAGGAGGATATTTGCTGTGGCAACAAAAACGATCAATGCAGAGCTGCTCGCAAAAATGTTTCTGGCGGGAGCGGCAAATCTGGAGGCAAAAAAAAGAATTCATCAATGAACTGAATGTATTCCCTGTACCGGATGGAGATACAGGAACGAATATGACTTTGACGATCATGTCAGCTGCAAAGGAAGTCAGCGCCATGGAGAGACCGGATATGGAATCTCTGGCAAAAGCGATTTCTTCCGGTTCTCTTCGAGGAGCCAGAGGAAACTCGGGAGTAATCCTTTCTCAGCTTCTGAGAGGATTTACAAAGACGATCCGGGAAGAAAAAAGAGATCGATACGATTGTACTTGCACAGGCATGTGAGCGTGCAAGAGCAACTGCTTACAAGGCGGTCATGAAACCGAAAGAAGGTACGATCCTGACAGTTGCAAAAGGAATCGCTCAGAAAGCAGCTGAGATGGCAGAGGTGACAGATGATCTGGAAGAGTTTTTGCCGGCAGTTCTGGCATATGCCAAAGAAGTGCTGGATCAGACACGGAGATGCTTCCTGTACTGAAAGAAGCCGGCGTAGTGGATTCCGGCGGACAGGGCCTTCTGGAAGTGCTGAGAGGCGCTATGGACGGCTTCCTTGGCAAAGAGATCGACTATTCTGTTTTTGAAAAGAGCAGTGCACCTTCTGTGACAAAAATTTCTCCTCAGGCTGAGGCAGATATTAAATTCGGCTACTGTACAGAGTTTATCATTCTTCTGGACAAGGCTGTTTCAGAGGAAGAGGAACATAAATTTAAAGAATTCCTTACTTCTATTGGCGATTCCATTGTTCTGGTTGCAGACGATGAGATCATTAAAGTGCATGTGCATACCAATCATCCGGGACAGGCTATTGAACGTGCTCTGACCTATGGCGCTCTTTCCAGAATGAAGATTGACAATATGAGAGAAGAGCATCAGGAAAAGCTGATCCGTGATGCGGAAAAAGTTGCAGCAGAACAGGCGAAAAAAGCGCCTCGCAAGCCGGTTGGGTTTATTGCAGTATCCATCGGAGAAGGGATGAACGAGATTTTCAGAGAACTTGGTGTGGATTATCTGATCGAAGGAGGTCAGACGATGAACCCAAGTACAGAGGATATGCTCACTGCGATCGATGCGGTCAATGCAGATCACATCTTCATTCTGCCAAACAACAAGAACATTGTCCTGGCAGCAAATCAGGCAAAAGATCTGACAAAGGACAAAGATATCATCGTGATTCCGACAAAGACAGTTCCACAGGGAATTACAGCGATCATCAACTATATGCCGGAAGAGGACGTTGATACCAACATGGAGACCATGCTGGAAGAGATCAAGAATGTAAAGACGGGGCAGGTTACGTACGCTGTGCGTGATACCCATATTGACGATAAAGAGATCCATGAAGGAGATATCATGGGAATCGGTGATGCCGGAATCCTTTTCTGTCGGTCAGTCTGTAGAGCAGACGACAAAAGAGATGCTTTCTCAGCTTGTGGATGATGATACAGAACTGATCAGTCTGTATTACGGACAGGATGTTCTGGAAGAAGATGCAGAGCGTTTTGCAGGCGAGATTGAAGAGATCTATCCGGATGTAGATGTTGATTTCCACTGCGGCGGACAGCCGATCTACTACTACGTATTATCTGTAGAATAGGAAGTTGTTTCATTTATGAGAGAATCTGAAAGAATCAGCGTCTTAAAAGGCGTTGGTGAAAAAACAGAACAATTATTTATAAGAGCAGGTGTCCATACCATTGGGGACCTGCTTGCGTATTATCCGAGGACCTATGATATCTATGAAGATCCGATTTCCATTGGAGAGATCCAGGAGGGAAAGACAGTCACTGTCACCGGCGCGATCTCGGGAGGATCCAGGTCAGTCAGAATAAAAAAATGCAGATCACCACACTCTATCTGAAAGACATAACCGGCACTTTGAAAGTGATCTGGTTTCGGATGCCGTTTCTTCGCAACACACTGGGGCGGGGCGGCGTGATCACTCTGCGCGGAAGGATTGTGCGCAAAAAGGACGCACTGGTGATGGAGCATCCGGAGATTTTCTATCCCAGTGCCTCTTACGAGGAAAAAAAGAAATACAATGCAGCCCGTTTATGCCCTGACGGCAGGACTGACCAATAATGCAGTAAAAAAAGCGGTCGCTCAGGCATTGGAGCAGGTGGAAGGAATCCGGGAATTTCTTCCGGAAGAGCTGATCTGCCGATATCACCTTCTGGATCGAAGAACTGCAATGGAAGGAATCCATTTCCCGGAGACAAAAGAAGAATTCTATGAAGCAAGAAAGCGCTTTGTATTTGAAGAATTTTTGATTTTCGTGCTTTCCCTGCGAATGATCAAGGAACGGGAAGACCGTGCCAAGAATCATTATGGATTCTGTGATCAGCCGAAGGTGGACGAATTTCTTTACGCACTTCCCTATGAACTGACAGGCGCACAGAAGAAAGTATGGCAGGAGATTTTGCGGGATATCTCCGGAGAATCTGTCATGTCAAGGCTGGTACAGGGTGATGTGGGATCCGGAAAACGATTGTGGCACTTCTTGCTTTGATGTATACCGGCTTAAATGGATATCAGAGCGCGATGATGGCACCCACAGAAGTGCTTGCCAGACAACATTATGAAAATATCAGCGGAATGCTGGAAGCATACGGAATCCCGTTGAAAACGGAGCTCCTTACCGGTTCCATGACAGCAAAGGCAAAACGGGAGCTTATGCCAGAATTGAAGCGGGAGAGGCAGATATGTGATCGGAACTCATGCAACTGATTCAAGAAAAAGTGCAGTATCAGAATCTGGCGCTGGTGGTAACAGATGAGCAGCATCGTTTTGGAGTCAAACAAAGAGAGACGCTGGCAGGAAAAGGAGTGTTGCCTCACATTCTGGTCATGAGCGCCACCCCGATCCCGCGGACACTGGCAATCATCCTCTACGGAGATCTGGATATTTCAGTCATCGATGAATTGCCGAAAAACAGACTTCCAATCAAAAATTGTGTGGTGGATACCGGATATCGGAATACAGCGTATACATTTATGAAAAAGCAAGTGCAATCAGGCAGAACAGTGTTATGTGATCTGTCCGATGGTCGAGGAGAGTGAAGCGCTGGAAGCAGAAAATGTAACCGATTATTCCCAGATGCTTCAGGATATCATGGGTGAGTCTGTCAAAGTGGGGTGTCTTCACGGAAAAATGAAGCAGGCACAAAAAAGATGAGATCATGGAAGCCTCGGGAAAAATGAGATTCAGATCCTTGTATCCACGACGGTGATCGAAGTCGGGATTGATGTTCCGAATGCAACAGTTATGATGATCGAAAATGCAGAACGTTTTGGCCTCGCTCAGCTTCATCAGCTCCGCGGCCGGGTAGGAAGAGGAGGACATCAGTCCTACTGTATTTTTATGAGTCCTTCCAAATCAAAAGAAACAAAAGAGCGTCTGGGTATCCTCAATCAGTCCAATGACGGATTTTTTTATCGCGGGGAGAAGATTTAAGACTTCGGGGACCGGGCGATCTCTTTGGAATCCGGCAGAGCGGTCTGATGGATTTTAAACTGGGAGATGTGTTCCAGGATTCTCTGATCCTAAAACAAGCTGCCGAAGCAGCAGGAGCGCTGCTGCGGACGGATCCCGGACTGAAATCAGAAAGAAACCGGCGTCTGGCCGATCGCCTAAAACATTATCTGTCAGATGTGATGTTAGAAATGACACTTTAAAAATACCAGAACTTACCAGATTAAAAAATAAGATTCCTCCATATACTATGGATGTAACACAAGCGAACGGAATGCAGACACATGAGACGAGCCGCATCACAATGCAGCAGCTTTCATGTCGATGCGGCCCGGGCTTAGGTTATAAAACTACAAAAAGAGGTAACAAGAGAAGATTACGAAAAGGAGGAAATTATCATGGCAAGTCGTTCATCTAATCGAGCAGCAGTACCAGAAGCAAAGGGAGCACTGGACAAATTCAAATACGAGGTAGCAAGCGAGCTTGGAGTACCGCTGTCAGACGGTTACAACGGAGACTTAACTTCCAAACAGAACGGATCTGTAGGTGGTTATATGGTAAAGAAAATGATCGAGCAGCAGGAAAAACAGATGGCCGGTAAATAAGCAGTCACTGTTGCCAATGCGAAATCAGGCGGAAAAAAGCACTTGGGATTGACCTGAGTGCTTTTTTTCTGCTAAAAATTCAGCATAGTTGAGAAAGTGGAGGTGCGCAATGAGAGTGATCGCAGGAACTGCAAAGAGACTGCAGTTAAAAACTTTGGACGGAATGGAGACCAGACCAACAACAGACAGGATCAAAGAGACACTGTTCAATATGATCGCGCCGTCTGTTTTCGGAAGCGTTTTTTCTGGACTTGTTTGCCGGAAGTGGCGGAATTGGCATCGAGGCATTGAGCAGAGGCGCCAAAGAGGCTGTTTTTGTCGAAAAGAATCCAAAAGCGATGGCCTGTGTCAAAGAAAATTTAAACTATACAAAGCTTTCTGAGAAAGCGATGACCATGACGAAAGATGTTCTGACAGCTCTGTATCAGCTGGAAGGCGAAAAAAGTGTTTGATTTTGTATTTATGGATCCTCCGTATGATCAGGATCTGGAGAGACAGGTTCTTACGTATCTGTCCGGTTCCGAACTGATTTATGAGGATACCGTGATCATTGTGGAAGCATCAAAGCATACGGACTTTTCTTATCTGGAAGATTTGGGCTTCACACTGATCAAAGAGAAAGAATACAAGACGAACAAGCATGTTTTCATTGAGAAAGCTGGAAAGGAAATGATATGTTAAGAGCCATTTATCCGGGCAGTTTTGACCCTGTTACATACGGACATTTAGATATTATCCGCAGATCCTGTAAAATTGTGGATGAACTGGTTGTCGGTGTGCTGAATAATAATGCGAAAAATGCCGTTGTTTTCTGTAGAAGAACGTGTTAAAATGTTAGAGGAAGCGACCAAAGATCTGACAAATGTCAGAATTGTTCCATTTCACGGACTTTTGATAGATTTTGCCCGTCAGATGGATGCCTTTGTGATCATCAGAGGACTTCGGGCAATTACAGATTTTGAATATGAATTGCAGATGTCGCAGACGAACCATAAACTGGAGCCGGATCTGGAGACGATGTTTCTGACTACCAGTATCGAATATTCTTACTTAAGCTCTACAACCGTCAGGGAGATTGCCGCTTATGGGGGGAGATGTATCACAGTTTGTGCCAGAAGCGGTAGCAGGAGAGTTGGAAGCGAAGATGAAAGCAAAAAAGGAGAGTGTAACTATGAGCAGCCGTATTGAACAGATTATTGAGGAGATTGAAGAGTACATTGACAAAGATTGTAAGTTTCAGCCGTTATCCTCGACAAAGATTATTGTAAATAAAGAACATCTGGATGAGCTTTTGAGAGAACTCAGAATGAAGACTCCGGATGAGATCAAGAGATATCAGAAGATCATCAGCAACCGGGATGCGATCCTTGCGGATGCAAAAGCAAAAGCCGATGCGATGATCGAAGAAGCACAGGTACAGACAACAGAGCTTGTCAGTGAGCATGAGATCATGCAGCAGGCATATGCACAGGCAAATGAGATCGTGACACAGGCGACCGCACAGGCTCAGGAGATCATCGACAATGCAACAATGGATGCAAATGAGATCCGTATGGGTGCGATCCAGTATACCGATGATCTGCTTGCCAATGCAGAGAGTATTATCGGTCATACATTAGACAGCTATACGACAAAATATGACGGACTGATCAACTCCCTTCAGGAGTGTTATGATGTTGTCCGCACGAATCGTGCAGAATTAGAGTCTCCGACTCCGGAAGAAGGACAGGAGTTCTCAGGCGAAGCATAAAAAGATATAAGATGCCAAGCAGGCTGGTTACCAGAGCGGTAGCCAGCTTTTGTGTTATGTAGGAAAAGATTGAAAAACCGGCTTTTTGTATCATGCACTGTGTCTGGGCGGCAGCGCATATGCCTCCGAATGCTGTCAGAGAGAGCACCAAAATGTATTTTACAGGAAAAGAAACTGCAGACATTCCAATCAGCTGAATCCCGTTTGTGATCTCCAAAAGCGGCAGAAGAATTTGGACCGCCGGAAAGCAGGGATGCCAGGTTTTCTGACAGTGCGATCAACACGGAGAAAAGAATCATATAGCCCCCACTTTTGTGATTGCTTCAAAGCTGTCCATAATGCAGTGATCCAAAAATGTCAAAGGACCAGAACGTATTTTTCTGCCAGTCTGAATCCGGAGCCTGAAATGCATGTTTTCCCTTCAAATACGTTCTTCTCGTAAAAAAAGCTGACCAGAATGGGCGCAGCTGTCAGAATCAGGATGGACGGAATCATCAGTTCGCTTTTTCCCAGTGTTTTCCAGACTACAAAATTGAAAATAAAGACCGGACTTGTATTGTTGCAAAAGGAGAGCAGATACGCTCCTTCCTGCGGTGAAATCTGTTTTGTATGTGTCAGGTCTGCGGAAATTTTGGCGCCCATAGGATATCCGCAGAGAAAGCCTGCAATGATCGCAAAGCTCCCGTTTGGAGAGACCCGGAAGATTTTGTTCAGAAGAGAGCCGAACAGGCGGGCAATCAGACGGATGCAGTTGGTGGACATCAGCAGGTTTGTGATGATCAAAAAGGGAAACAGTGTGGGAAAGACTGTATGAAACCATAGCAGCAGACCTTTGCTGGCTCCATTAAATACATCTTTTGGAAATAAAGCATAAAGGCAAAACAGATCAGAACTCCGATTCCGGCCAGATTTTTTTCTCATAGGAAAACTCCGATTCACTTGTTGTTATATGTATATGACGATATGGGACATTTATCAGTGGAAAGTTTTAGAAGAAACCGGCATACGATAATTTGAAACATCCAACGGGAGAAAGTTCTATGCGTCACAGATATATCAGCTATTTTGCGGGAATTTTTCTTCTGGCATTTTTTGCCGTATTAAATACCGGGGTTTTGATTTCTGTCAGTGGATTTCAGAGACTTCAAAAACCGGTGGTATCTCAGCCTGATTTTCGCAGGCAGCCTGTTTCTGAAACCATGCAGGTTTATTTGAAACAGGCTGCAGATCCGGGACGGGACATGGGACTCTACTGGATGGCAACAGACTTTGAAAACCGCAGATTTCCAGGAAAAGTCTCACCTTCCGGATTTCAGAAGCTGTACCGCCAATGGCGAAACCAAACGGGCTGGGATGCTTATGTGCAATCATGCAGGGCAATCTGGAATGATGTAAAATATTTCCCCATCCCGCAGTCTCTGGATGATACCGAGGATAAGATTTCTTATGTTGATTCCTGGATGTTTGAACGAAATTACGGAGGAAAACGGGGGCATGAGGGAACAGATATTATGGCAGAGAAAAATATGCCCGGGTATTATCCTGTTGTAAGCATGACGGATGGTGTCGTAACCGAAAAAGGCTGGCTGGAAAAGGGCGGCTGGAGGATTGGGATCACGGCACCGACGGGAGCGTATTTTTATTATGCACATCTGGGATTCTTATGCGGAGCTTTGAGAAGGGAGATCCGGGTAAAGGCAGGAGATCTGCTCGTATATGGGGGACAGCGGATATGGAGAGGAGGGAACAACGGGGGAGTTTCCGGTGCATCTCCACCTTGGAATTTTATCTGAAAGAAGGAACGGAAGAAATCAGCATAAATCCGTATCCGGTGCTGCAGTATGCAGAAAATGCCAGAATAAAATGTGTGTATTCCAGG
>ENA-OQBS01000023-OQBS01000023.1-human-gut-metagenome-genome-assembly--contig:-NODE-23-length-9474-cov-0.982989_pt1 | contig 9474 bp, 9 predicted proteins | sample MGYA00242748_ERZ504555 | MGnify/ENA primary metagenome ERZ504555 (study PRJEB26092, sample SAMD00036269) | human gut metagenome | host: Homo sapiens | study: EMG produced TPA metagenomics assembly of the... | reverse complement strand
CGACAGAGTATGTGGTTTGATCGACCAGAAGAAAGTGGTATTCGGCGGAAAATGGAACGAAGAGACCATGCAGATCCAGCCCACCATTATGGATAATGTAGTGGCTGGTGATGCCATTATATTTCCTTCGTTATGAATACTAACGTATTTTCCCTTCTCGTTGGCAAGTTGTTTTTACGCTTCCTATTATTGCGAATAATTTCATCCCCATATTTTTTTGTTCAAATGCTTCTTGATTCAAAGCCGTTAACTCTGCATCTTCAATATTATCAAGCGTCAAATATAACCTTAAATAAAAATGGTGCACGAAGTATATCTGTCAATTTCTTATCACTTGGCAATACGAATCCATGTGTAATAGACAGTTCATACAGTAAATCCTTACTAATAAGATTAACATGATATGATTGTACACAAACTTCATTTAGCAACAAATTATGAAATGAGTCTTTATAGGCCGTTCTAATGGTAAGAATTATTTTCCAACCAGCAGAAATAAACATTTGAAGCAAATCCTCAAATGTTTGCTGGTTTTCTAAAACAAAATATTTTTCAACTGCATCAATATATAGAATACGATTCTCAGTCTCTTCGTACACCTTTAGTACTTCATCTATTATGAGCGTTCCATATGTCATCAAAAAATTTCTCTCGTCAGAAACATCCATGTCTGTACATCTAAATGCCAAAATAACCGTATCCTGACCGATACTAGCCATACTCTTTTTAATGAGTGCAGATTTTCCTGCACCAGCCTCACCATCTACAACTAAAGCCTGATTCTCAGACTGCAAAAAAGAATTTATATTAGTGTCTGCTGAGCAAACTGAAAACACTTGATTTTACTGACTTTTGCCCCATTTTCTGGTATAATGATTGCAAGGATTTTGACAAAAACAAATCGTTTTTCTTGCAGTTTTCTTACAGATTTTAAGTATAAAGGGGCTAAAACAATGTACAAACCGATCGACAAGTTACAGCATTCATTCCTCGATTTCAACCAACCTATGGGACTCCACATGAATCCGGATAACCGCTGGGTCAGACTGGCTGACCGAATCCCATGGGATGAATTCGAAGTAAAATATGCCAAGCTGTTTCCAAGTGATACGGGTAATGTTGCCAAGCCTCTTCGCATGGCATTAGGAGCCCTGATCATCCAGACCAAGTTCCAATTTTCCGACCGTGAGCTTGTGGAACAGATCGCTGAGAATCCGTATCTGCAATACTTTATCGGGCTTCCCGGTTTTCGGGAAGAAGCTCCGTTTGATGCAAGTACACTGGTTCTTTTCCGTAAACGCATTTCAGCAGATATGCTGATGGAAGTAAATGAGTATCTTCTTGCTCACAAGGAGGATGACAAAGATGACCATACTCCTCCATCCGTAGGAAAATCCGGTGATGATGGTACTGCAAAAGAAGATACAAACAAAGGGACTCTGACACTTGATGCAACCTGCGCACCTGCAAACATACGTTATCCGCAGGACATCTCGCTTTTGAACGAAGCAAGAGAAAAGCTGGAAAACATGATTTACTGTTTTTGTAAATGTTATGGTCTTAAGTTGCCAAGAAGATACCGCAAACGTGCCAGAAAAGAGTATCTTGCATTTGCCAAGAGCAGAAAGCACACGGCAAAGAAAATCCGCAGCGCACTCCGCAGACAGCTTGGCTACGTGAAAAGAGATCTTGGCTATCTGGAACAGTTCATGAGTGATGGATACGCCATGACAGGTAAGGATATCGGCCTATATCTTACCATCATCAGGCTGTATGAACAGCAACAGTATATGTATGATAACAGAATCCATTCTGTAGAGCATCGCATTGTAAGCATTTCGCAGCCATGGCTTCGGCCGATTGTCAGAGGGAAGGTCAAAGCACCTGTTGAATTTGGCGCAAAATTTGATCTCAGTCTTGACAGCGAAGGTTATGGGCGCCTCGAAAAAATATCTTTCGAGGCATACAACGAGAGCACCTGCCTGATTGAAGCAATAGAACGCTTCAAAGAGCGTACCGGTTATTATCCAGAACGTGTCCTGGCAGATCAGATATACCGGACCAGGGAAAACAGGAGTTATTGCAAAGAGCATGGGATCCGGTTATCAGGTCCAAAGCTGGGCAGACCAAGCGCCACAGCAAAAGTTGATAAAAAAACAAGAGTATCAAGATAATACCGATAGAATCGAAGTGGAGCGCACCTTCAGCCTGAGCAAACGCTGTTATGGTATGAGCTGCATTACCACAAAACTGGAAGAAACGCAGTTGACATCTATCGCATTATCTGTATTCGTGACGAATCTGTTCAGGATTCAGAGGCGAATACTTTGTGCTCTTTTGCATCTGTTCCGATTCTGGCATGACCGGAACAGATGTAAGAGTTGGAAGTTACAGATAGCTGCTTAATCAGCAGACACTAATAAAATATGTTCCAAAGTGTATATCCATCCGGGCATCCCTCAACACAGGCCTTCGGCGGGCGAACTTTGTCCGATAAGGGATATAAAAGAAGATATTAGCAATGTAAAGTTTCAGCAAAAAATCATAGCTGAATCGCTCATATCGTGGTAAACTAAACAGGAACCAGAAAATCAGGATCGGCATACCGGCCGATCGAATATTCTTATTGAAATTATAAGAAAAGAGGGGATACACATGATAAACGTGAAAGAATACAGCGGACACATTCGAAACTGGTCAGCGCTTTGTGAACGACTGGGGATCGATCATTCTTTATCCAGAGAGGACAGAGAAGAACAGATTCTCATCAAAGCGTATGAGACATGGGGAAATGAAATGGCAGACCATATGCATGGGATGTTTGCCTTTGCCTTGTGGGATGATGAGAAACAGGAATTATTCTGTCTGAGAGATCAGTTCGGAACAAAGCCGTTTTATTATTATGAGACAGCAGATGGTGAATTATTATATGGGACAACCATCCGTCAGATCATGGAGCAGCGGGGTTTGTAAAAGAATTAAACGAAGAGATGCTGCAGTTATATTTAAGCCTTACCTATGTTGCAGGAGAGATGACATTTTTTAAAGGTGTCAAAAAGCTTCTTCCGGGACGGTATCTGATCTGGAAAGACGGAAAACTTGCGATCACCCGTTACTGGAAGCCGGAATTCCACCCGGATGAGACTAAAACATTAGAAGACTGGCTGATGAGATTCACAACACACTGACAGAGATTATGCCGGAAGTGAAAGAAGAGAGTGAGTATGCAGAATCGTTCTTGTCAGGCGGGGTAGATTCTTCGTATGTTCTGGCAATGTCAGATGTGCAGAAAACAGATTCTTGCGGATATGAAGAAGAGCGATTTGACGAATCCGGACTTGCAAGACAGACAGCAGAGCTTCTTGGAAGAGAGAGCCAGCGTTGTGTGATCACACCGGAGGAATATTTTGGTATTGTGCCGGATGTAATGTACAACATGGAACAGCCGCTTGGAGATGCCTCGGCAATTGTATTCGCACTTGGATGCAGAGAGACTGCAAAGCATACAAAGATCTGTTATTCCGGAGAAGGTGCGGATGAATTCTTCGGTGGATACAATATGTATCGAAATGCAGAAGGCTACGGCGAGAATCTGAAGAATTTCTATGTCGGAAATACGAACATCATGAAAGAGGATGAAAAGCAGAAAATCTTGAAACATTATGATCCCGATGTGCTTCCAATCGAACTCGTAAGAAGTATTTATGAGGAGATGGAAGGATTGGATCCACTTAGTAAGATGTCCAATGTAGATATTCAGATCTGGCTGGAAGGAGATATTTATCTGAACGTGGATAAGATGAGCCGGGCAGCAGGACTGGAAGTTCGGATGCCTCTGACTGATACCAGAATTTTCAGCATTGCATCCAGAATGCCGTCCAGATATAAAGTCAACGAGGAGCAGAACAAAGTCGCATTCCGTACAGCGGCAGCAAAAGTGCTTCCGGAAGAAATTGCATTCCGCAAGAAACTTGGATTTATTGTGCCGATCCGTATCTGGATGGCGGATGAGCGATACAATCAGGATGTGCGTGACAAGTTCCACAGCGAGATGGCAGCCAAATTCTTCAATCTGGATGAGATCAATGCGATTTTTGAGGATTATATCGGAGGAAACTCGGATAACTGGAGAAAAGTGTGGACAATTTATACATTCCTTGTATGGTATGAGGAATACTTTGTGAAGAGATAAAAAGAGAACCATGAAAGTGATGGGAATTTCCCACTATTTTCATGGTTCTTTTTTCTTAGCCTTTCATCTCCGTATAAATTTCACGACCATACTGATCCAACAGATCGATCGTATGCTGCATATCTTCCTGTGTTGCTTCCGGATGGATCGCGCAGATTCGAAGTACGGTCTTTCCATTGAGAACAGTAGTAAATATCGCTGCATAACCGCTTTCGAGGATCCGATGGGAGATCTTTTCATTCAAAATGTCCTGTTCTTCCTTTGTCAGATCTTTTGGGGCATAGCGGAAGTTGATCATTGCCATCTGTGCAGGGGAGACGATCTCCCAGTCTTTTTTTGAATTCAGAGATTCTTCGGCCCAGACTGCCAGCTGGAATCCATGCTCAATGGCAGATCCGATCAGATCACTTCCGAGCACCTGCAGAGTCAGCCATAGTTTTAAGCCGCGGGCAGGGCGGGTCAGTTCCATTCCGATATCCCATGTATTGACATTGTCGATGTCATTTTCCAGATCTTTTAAATACTCTGGATTTACATGGAAGCTGTGGAACAGGTTACGGATATCTTTTACAAGAACCATAGCACATCCGTACGTCTGGAAGAGCCATTTGTGTGCATCCCAGCTGATACTGTCAGCAAGCCCGGTTCCAGTTAACAGAGACTTGTATTTCGGGCTTAACAGTACAGAAGCACCGTAAGCCCCGTCAATGTGAAACCACATATCATGTTTTTTACAAAGTGCGGAAATCTCTGTAAGTGGATCTATACTTCCGGTGTTCGTGGTTCCCGCGGTACCAATGACAACAAACGGGATATAGCCGGATTTTTTGTCTGCTTCAATGACTTCTTCCAGTTTTGCCGTATCCATCTGGAAATGGGAGTTTGTAGGAATTCTGCGAATCCGGCTGTCCGTGATTCCGATGATGCGCAGTCCTTTTGCGACGGAGCTGTGTGTCTGATCCGAAATATAAGCTGTTCCCAGATGGAGATTGATATCTGTTAGCTTATTGTCCCGGGCGGCAGTCAGAGCGGTGATGTTTGCCATAGACCTCCGCTTACAAAGACACCTCCGGGATTCTCGGTAAATCCGACCTGTTTTGCCAGCCATTTTAACACTTCCTGTTCAATACAGTTGACCATGGGGGCAAGTTTGCTTCCGCCGGCATGAATGTTGTAAGCAGATGTCATGATATCTCCCAGCCAGGAAACCGAAGAAGCCGGTCCCGGAACGAAACTGAAGAAACGTGGATGGTTTGCATCTCCGCGGTATCGGTATACTTCGTTCATCATTTCAGAAACAACTTCGTTTACCGGGCGTCCTTTTTTCCGGGATTTTTGATCTGTTTGATTTTGTCCTCCTGATGTTCCTTTGCTTCAACAACAACAGGCTGATCGTGGATCTCGTGTTTTTCCGCACAAAAATCATGCACAAACGATTTGATGGCCTCTTCCAACTGGGTACTGTTTAAAATATATTCGGTTCCGATCATAAAGGTATTCCTCTTTTTCTTAATTACTTGACTCATTTCGTTTGATAGTCTACACTAAATTTACATATATGTAAAATTCATAGATTTCATATAATATATTAAAAATATTAATTAGGAGAGACGGATGGAAATCAGAAATATTTTGACGTTTCTAAAAGTGGCAGGCACCCAGAATTTTTCCAAAGCAGCAGAGCAGCTGGGGTACTCCCAGTCCGCAGTGACCATTCAGATACAGCAGTTGGAAAAAGAGCTGGGAACACAGCTGTTTGAGCGGATTGGAAAGCGTGTATATCTGACGGAAAAAGGGCAGGAGTTTATTGGCTATGCAAGTGAGATCATGCGGGTGACAAATGAAGCATTGACATTTGCCGGGGAAGAGCATACGACAAGAGGAACATTGAAGATCGGCGGCGTGGAATCTACCTGTACGGCACTGCTTCCGGAACTTTTGCTTCAATATCACAGACTGTATCCGGAAGTTGAAGTGATCATTAAGTCCGGAGCTACAGAAAATTTGATGGATCTGGCGAAAAGTGATGAGATTGATCTGATCTTCACGCTGGATAAGAAAATTTACAGTTCACAGTGGATGTGTGCGGCAGAAAGAGTAGAAGATACGATTTTTGTGACATCAGACAGGGTATTTGCACAAAAAAAGTAATATTCATCTGATACAGCATCTTGCAAAAGCGGCATTTCTTCTCACGGAAACAGGAGCCGCCTATCGATATGAACTGGAGCAGATGCTGGCAGAAAAAGAGATTGAGATTGTACCGGTTTTGGAGATCGGCAATACAGAAACGATTATCAATCTGCTAAAGCGGGGGATGGGGATATCATTTTTGCCGGAATTTACTGTGAAAGAAGAAATAGAAAAAGGTGTCCTTTTCGAGATACGGACGGATTTGCCGGGAGTGAAGATGTACCATCAGCTTTTGTATCACAAGAACAAATGGATGACACCACAGATGAAAGCGTTTCTGGATCTTGTGCTTGCACAGCCCGGATTTCGTGAAAAAGCGGGCTGTGCAGGCACATAAAATTATTTTCCGGTTACATATTCATGCATGGATTTTGTGAGATAGTGGTTGACCGGCATTTTTTCCGTTGTAATATATCCGGCAGGAGCATCGATCAACATTGGAATGCGGTTGACCAGTGTGGCGCAGGTTAATTCCACTGTTGCCGGGCGATTTACGATCACCGTTGTATCCGGTTCACCGTGGAAGCTCCATTCATTTTTATCAAAATCCTCAGGACCATAGACATAACCGAGACATTGTGTTTCCAGTGTGATTCCTTCTTCTGTTTCTGTTGTAACGATGGCGGACATTCCGGTAGCATCCCCTGCTTTTACCGTCATATTCAGCGTACTGGAGTACAAATCTCCGTCGTGCGTGATCGGTACACATTTTTGTGTCTGTGAAGTAATGTGAAGACCGAGCTGGCTGCAGAGCCATCCGTTCTGATTCCACATATAAGATGGAACGACGATGCCCTCATCAATTGCCTGCAAGGTCTGGTGATAATCCAGATTATTATATGCTCCGATCTGGCGTTCGAAATCTTCGATATTTAATCCGGCGCCATGGCCCTCTGCAAGAGCAATTCCATAGTCTTCCACATTATAGCTGCTGCTTCCGCAGATTTTTTGTAATGCGATGCATAGATCCTGCCAGAGTTGTGATCAGAGAACCCCAGTACATATCCGGGTATCCGCTTCCGCACAATGTACAGTTGTTGGCTTTGGCAAGTGCATCCAGTTCTTCTGTAATTTCTTTTGAAGAGTTCCACGGATAGAGTGCCTCTTCGCAGGTAGAAATCGCGTTGATTCCGTTTTGTGCACATACAGAAAATGCTTCTTTTAATTCGGCCATAGTGGAGCGGGTTGCGATAATGCATACATCTGGTTTTTCTTTGCTTAAAATTTCAGAAGCATCTTTAGCATCGCTGATCGTTATGCCAAGTTTTTCCATTCCAAGATGAGTGCCGATATCCGTACCGATCATTGCAGGATTCATGTCAAAGGCAGCCACCAGTTCTCCGCCTTTTTCTAAAACATATCGCATCAGATAGTGACTCATTTTTCCGCATCCGTATTGTGCGATTCTTATTTTTCTGTCCATAAAATCATATCCTTTCTTTGAAACATTATGTTCCATAGTATAGCCAGGAACTCTTTATCTTATGTTGATTGTAAGTCCTGTTGCCGGAATAAAGTCAATGTAAAATTGTAGTCTGCTGACAGGCAGAAAAAGGCTATTTCAGATGAGAAAACTGTACAAAAATGATTGAAAATAGAAGTGGAATCGGCTAAAGTAACATTATACTAAGAATAAGGTTTGGGAGGACACAGAATGCAGATTAAAAATGCAGTTCCATGATTCCCTATGGTCTGTTATCAGGAATTGTCGATGGACAGGAAGTGCGCATCACACAGCTGGGAGAAAACGGATTTGTATTTCGGATGGCAAATCAGGCTGAGAAAATCCATGAAATCTGGCTGCAGTTTTTTTCGCAAAATGGAGGGTGCTATAAGAAGCTTCTGATTCCTGCAGACCGGATGAAAAAAATGGAGGAGAGCCGATTTTTTACAGAATATACGGTATTGACAGAAGACAAAGACTATCAAAAATATGTGCGTCAATTACTTGCTGATTATTGGAAGTATATTTCTTTGAAAATGACAGGGGAAGACGGGGAAGTCGCGGCAGCATACACGGATTACCCTGTTCATCTGGATGAAGACTATGCAGAATCTCTGGAAGAGCAGAAAGAGGAGTGGTTTCAGGAGGCAGCAGAGAAAGCAAAAGGGCAGAAGCTGTGTGAAAATGTAGAGCTGGCTCTGGAGTTGGATACTCCGCAGTTATATGAAGCGTGGCTAAGGGAACCGATGGAAACATTTGCAGAAAAATACTGGAAAAAATGGGGCTTGCAGGAACATCCGATTGCGAAGAAACCGGTGGAACGTGTTTATATAGGCAATACGTTTTGTCCTCATTTATTTCCGGAGAATGACATATTACATGCCATGTTGGAAAAGGCAAAAATTGAAGGAATTTCAGTGACACTGACATTTTCGTGGATCAAAGAGAGTCAGATAGATTCAATCAGAGAATTGCTGAAATTTCTGGAACAGAGAAAAGAATATATGCCGAATGAGATTGCAGTAAATGACTGGGGCACCGCACATCTGATCCGTAAATGGAAACAGGAAACACAAAACTGTGTGAAACTGAATCTGGGTATTCTTTTGAACCGGTACAAAAAGGACAATCGGTCCCGTTATCTGAAAGAGGAAACAAAGTGCTTTCAGGAGACCAATTTAAACAGTGAATTTTATCAGCAATATTTAAAAGAGAACCAGATTGAGCGGTATGAACTGGAAGCCTGCGGACATGAAATCGTGATTCCAAAAGGAAAACATAGCCTGCATCTGCCGTTTTTTCAGACCAATACAGCACAGTTTTGTACACTGTATGCGAAGTGCGCATGTGGAGACCGTGGCAGACAGAAATCTGTAGAACAGTGCCCCGGATACTGCAGGGGATTGGTATTTTTTATATCCCAGGCATCTGGAGATGTTTGGAAAGTATAACACACTGTTTGGATATGACAGAACGAGTCTGGAAGAGATGGAGTATCTGAATCAATCTGTCAGACAAGGCATTGACCGGATTGTGGTAAACCTATTGTGAGAAGTGAGGCGTGAAGATGAAGATTACAGCAGGGCTTGGAAGTGTGGATGATTATCCAATGTATGTGGAGGCGGGGGCAGATGAATGTTTTCTG
>ENA-OQBS01000021-OQBS01000021.1-human-gut-metagenome-genome-assembly--contig:-NODE-21-length-9811-cov-0.723358_pt1 | contig 9811 bp, 11 predicted proteins | sample MGYA00242748_ERZ504555 | MGnify/ENA primary metagenome ERZ504555 (study PRJEB26092, sample SAMD00036269) | human gut metagenome | host: Homo sapiens | study: EMG produced TPA metagenomics assembly of the... | reverse complement strand
ACGTTTTGTCCTGCCCAGACAGTATCTATCTGACTGACGATCTCCTCCCGGGAGAGAATATCCGGAAGAGAAGAGAGGCGATACCCTCTGTTGCGTACCGCTTCCACTTCATACCCTTCCTCTTTCAGTTGTTTGATCACCTTCCAGACTGCAGTTCTGGATACCTGGAACCGCTCACAGATCTGCTGCCCGGAAACATAGTCCTGACTCTCCCGCAGCATTTTTAAAATTTCCGCTTTCAATTACATCTCTCCCAGTGTCGCTGCCATCACAGCTTTGATCGTATGCATCCGGTTTTCTGCTTCATCAAATACTTTGGACTGTGCGGATTCAAATACTTCATCCGTCACTTCCATATCTGTAATGCCAAACCGTTCTCCCATCTCTTTTCCGATCTTTGTCTTCAGATCATGGAATGCCGGCAGGCAGTGTAAAAAGATCGCAGACTCTTTTGCATTTGCCATCACTTCTTTTGTCACTTTATATGGAGACAATTCACGGATTCTCTCTTCCCAGACTTCATCCGGCTCTCCCATAGATACCCAGACATCGGTATAGATAACATCCGCATCCTTTGTTCCTTCTTCTACATTCTCTGTCAGTGTGATCGTTGCTCCTGACTCTTTTGCATATCCGCGGCATGTCTCTACCAGTTCCTCATTCGGGAAATACTTTTCTGTTGTACAAGCCACAAAATCCAGTCCCAACTTCGCGCAGGCGATCATCAGAGAATTTCCCATGTTATATCTTGCATCACCCATGTACACCAGTTTCAGACCTTTTAAAGTACCGAAATTCTCACGGATCGTGAGCATATCTGCCAGCATCTGTGTCGGATGATATTCATTGGTCAGACCGTTCCATACCGGAACCCCGGCATATTTTGCAAGTTCCTCCACGATCTCCTGTCCATATCCGCGGTATTCGATTCCATCATACATTCTTCCCAGTACTCTTGCAGTATCCTCGATACTTTCCTTCTTTCCGATCTGAGAACCGGTCGGATCCAGATAGGTAGAACCCATGCCCAGATCATGTGCCGCAACTTCAAATGCACAGCGTGTTCTTGTACTGGTCTTCTCAAAGATCAGTGCAATATTTTTGCCCTGTAGAAATCAACCGGCTGGCCGTTTTTCTTCTTCTCTTTCAGATCTGCTGCCAGATTCAGAAGATATGTGATCTCTTCCGGTGTAAAATCTTTGAGTGTCAAAAAATTTCTTCCTTTTTAAGTTCATAGTTCTGTTCCTTTCTATCTGAATCAATGTGTGTGTAAATCTCGGAAGATGCATCTGATCTTCCAGTTTCTCATAATGTTCCTGTACCAGATCACGGAGCTGATCCACAGTATAGATCTGATATTTGGGAATGCGAAGCAGCTTGGCGCTTGCTTCCAGCATTGCCAGATACAGCTCTTTGGCAGAACACCCAATGGGAAGCTTCAGTACAAATGCCATCTCGGCTTTCTCCAGATCCGGAATCTCGCATAATCTGTCTTCATACCACGTCTCCTCATGGGTCTGCTCCAGATAATACATAAATCCTTCCAGACCATAGAGCATCCGTTTTGTCATCATAATAACCGATCTTCAGGTTCTGTCTGCTCCTTTTGCTGTCAAATTCCAGAATACTGCCCAGACGCACTCTCGGGCTGATCTCGTAAACTTCTCCGTCTTCCGGGATATTTGCCCGCGGCTCTCTTCCCGGCCCGTGGATCCGGATGGTGATAATATCTTTATACCCGCGGTTTAGCAGAGAGTTCAACGGAACATTATTGATCACGCCTCCGTCAATATAACGCTTTCCCTGCAGTTTTTCATTTTTAAATCCAAGCAGATAAGCGCTGGCGAGTAAAAAAGTCTTCCAGAGTACCTTCGGGAATATCTTCCAGCGAAAGATCCATCTCTTTCATATCCGTCACAGAAAATGTCAGAAGACAGAACTCCTTTCCCGAATGCCGGATTTTCTCTTCATCCACCATTTCGTGGATCAGATTTCGAAGCGGGGTAATATCCACACCTCCATCTGAAAGTTTTTTCCAGAGTTCAGAAAATACTTCCTTTATTTTTCCATCTTTGCTGAACAGATGCTGCATCCACTCATCATCCACATCCATGACTCTGGAAAACCTTCATCTCTGCCCAGATCTTCTGTGCATTCTCCACACTGTCCATGCAGATCAGAGCACCGTTTAATGCTCCTACAGAAGTCCCTGCCACCGCGCAGACCTTCACGCCTGCTTCCTCAAGCGCTGTCCACGCACCGATCTGATAGGCTCCTCTTGCCCCGCCGCCATCCAGCACCAGACCATATTCTTTTGTCAGATCTAACAATGGTTCCATACTATCACCCCTGTCAATTTCTGAAAACGTGTTATCCTCTCCGCTGTCTGCTGACTTCAAACATCAGAACTGTTGCTGCCACCGCCGCATTTAATGACTCCACCTGTCCACACATCGGGATTCGGATCCAAGTGTCGGCACACTGTGCGATCTCTTCTCTGAGCCCATTTCCTTCATTTCCAATCAGGAAAGCAGTTCCCTGTCTATAGTCTTCTTTATCATAGGTATTTTTCCCATCCAGATGTGCCGCATAGCTTTTGATATTCTGTTCTTTCAACGTGTGGATCGTCTCTTTCAGATCATCCACATACAAAAACGGCATCCGGTAAAGTGCTCCCATGGTGGAGCGGATCGTCTTTGGGTTGTAAATATCCACGCAATCCCGGCTCATTATGATACCTGTCACTCCGGCAGCCTCCGCTGTTCGAAAGATTGTTCCCAGATTGCCCGGATCCTGCAGATTGTCTAAGATCATCAAATGCGGAATAGCTCCCTCTGTCATCTGACCCAAAGTATATTCCATCTGATGCACAACTGCCAGTACTCCCTGCGGCGTCTTGGTATCAGACACATAAGAAAATACCGCATCAGACAAGATTTCCGTCTTTTTGCGGATCTGCTCCCGGACTTTTTAAGTCTCCCCCCTGAAATCACATCCAGCACTTCTTTTCCATACTTTTTTTCAAAACTCTCCGAAAAGTACAGACCTACCAGGCGCTCATGAGGTGTTTCTCTGACCATGCGGATTCCTTCCGCAATAAAGATTCCTTCGCGGCTGCGTATTTACTTTTTTTTCTGTATTTGAGATAATTCTTTTACTCTTTGATTACTTGTACTTGTGATCATCTTTCTTACTTCCATGTATGAAATTTTTCCAAAACCGAAGTGGCTCCGATCAGAATCAGAATCGCTCCCTCCGGAAGCGGCTCATACGGATCCAGTGTAACATCCACCTGCACTCCCTGAATGATTCCAACCACATTGATCCCGTACTGCTCACGGATCTTCAATTCGCTTAAGCTTCTTCCGACCCATTTTTCCGGAATCACCACTTCTGCCATGCTGTATTCGGAGGACAATTCGATCCAGTCTGCAAATGCCGTGGACATCAGGTTTTTGCCACCCGTTCCCCCATATCGCACTCTGGATAGGCAATGGCATCTGCCCCCACCTTTTCGAGGATTGCGCCCTGCAGCTCATCTTTCGCCTTTGCGAGCACATACGGGATTCCCATCTCTTTGGAGATAATCGTGGCCATAATGCTCGCTTCCAGACTTTCAGAGACTGCAACGACTGCTCCGTCCAGATTTCTTCCTCCCAGTGCATGAAGTGCATCAGGATCCGATACATCCGCCCGCATCGCATAAGAGACCATATCTGAAATCTCCTGGATCTTTTCATATGATTTATCTACTACCACTACATCGCATCCCAGATTTTCCAGTGTCAGGGCAACACTCCGCCCAAAACTTCCCAATCCGAACACTGCAAATTGTTTTTTCATGTCTTTCTACCCCTTCTATCCTAACATAATCCGTTTTTCCGGCAAATCCCTGAATTTTGCCTGCATATCTTCTCTTCCGGCAAATACCAGCGCCATGGTGATCGGCCCGATTCGCCCCACATACATGAGGATCATCAGGATCACATGACTGCCTCTTGTCAGCGACGGCGTCAGATCTGCGGAAAGTCCCACCGTTCCGATCGCGGAGGTCGCCTCGTACATCAAGTCGATAAACCGCTCATCAGGCTCTAAAACAGCAAGTCCGAACAGACCTGTCAGCCAGATTGCAAATGTAAGAAATACAATCGCAATCCCGGAACGTACATTGGATTCTGCAAGCCGTCTTCCGAAACACTCCGTTGATTTTCTTCCCCGGATCACTGCAGCACAGGTGAGCAGCAAGATGGCCATTGTCGTCGTCTTGATACCGCCCGCCGTACCTCCCGGAGAACCTCCGATAAACATCAGAATACATCCAAACAACTTGGATGCCGAAGTCAGTTCTGCCTGAGAAACTGTAGCAAATCCAGCTGTTCTCGTCGTCACGGACTGAAATCCGGATGCCAGAAGCTTTTCACCAAATCCAAGCTTTCCGATGGTTGCATCATTGTGATACTCCAGCAGAAAATATCCCAGCGTTCCTATCATGATCAATCCCGCTGTCATGACGATCACCATCTTGGACTGAAGATGCAATCTCGTAAACAAGCGTTTTAAGGGGCGTTTCTGTCCTGCCACATCCTGCAGGTTCATTCGCACATCATGCCAGACTGTGAATCCGAGTCCTCCCGCAACGATCAAAAACATCGTAGTCAGACTGACAAGAGGTGAGCTTACATACTCCATAAAGCTGGAAGTGCCAAGCACGTCAATTCCTGCATTACAAAAATGCAGAAACAGAATGAAAAATCCCGTAGCTACACCTTTGATAAATCCATACTCAGGAACAAAATGAAACGCAAAATAACACCGCTCCGATGCCCTCTACAAGAACTGTTCCCTTCAGAATCCGGATAATAAACCGTACCATTCCGCTCAACGTCTCCAGATTGTATGTCTGCTGGATCATAACCCTGCTCTTCATGGTGATCTTCTTGCGAATTGCCAGAAATACCGCCATCGTACATGCGATGACACCCAGTCCTCCGATCTGGATCAGCCCCAGCAGTACTACCTTTCCAAACAAGGTAAACTGTGCAGCCGGAAATACAGTGACCAGCCCTGTCACACACACGGCCGAAACCGATACGAACAGTGCGTCCAGATACGCAATCGGCTCCTGATTACTGATCGGAAGATATAACAGGATACTTCCGAGAAAAATCACTCCTAAAAATCCAAACGCAATGATCTGCATCGTGTTAAATGTTACTTTTTTTCTTTTTTCCTGAACTTTACTGTGCACATTCTGCCAATCTGTTTTCATCTTTTTTACACCTTAAACCGGTATCCTACTCCCCATATTGTCTCTATATACTGCGGATGTGATGTATCATATTCAATCTTTTCTCTGATTTTCTTAATATGCACCGTCACAGTCGCAATATCCCCTACAGATTCCATATCCCAGATTTCCCGGAACAACTCTTCTTTTGTATATACATGATTCGGATGTCCTGCAAGGAACGTTAAAAGATCAAATTCTTTTGTCGTAAAGGAACGTTCTTCTCCATTCACCCACACCCTTCTCGCTGTCGTATCGATCTTCAGACCACGGATCTCGATCACATCATTTTCTTCTACATTGCTTCCGATCAGACGCTCATAACGGGACAAATGCGCCTTCACTCTTGCCACCAGCTCACTCGGGCTGAATGGCTTTGTCATATAATCGTCTGCTCCCAGTCCGAGACCACGGATCTTGTCAATGTCATCCTTCTTTGCAGATACCATAATGATCGGTGTATTTTTTCTGACTCCGCACTTCACGGCAGATTTCAAACCCATCCACTCCCGGAAGCATCAGATCCAGAATGATCAGATCAAACTCCTCTTTCATTGCCTTGTTAAGCCCTGTCTCTCCGTCATTTGCCACTTCTACCTGAAATCCGCTCAACTCCAGATAGTCCCGCTCTAAATCTGCAATACTTTCCTCATCTTCTACAATCAATATTCGTTTACTCATTCATTGGTACCTCCTGATATTTTCTGATTACAAAGTACATGGTTGTCCCGACGCCCTCTTCACTGGTAGCCCAGATCTTTCCGCCATGCTCTTCTACAATTTTTTTTCACGATCGAAAGCCCGATCCCGCTTCCGCCTTTGGAAGAATTCCGTGACGCATCTGTCCGGTAAAACCGGTCAAATATATTCGGAAGATCTTTCGCCGCAATCCCTTTTCCGTTGTCTCCCAGTTCAATCTGAACAAAATCTCCTACATCCTTTAAATCCATGGTAATGGAAGGATCTGACTTATCCATATATTTTACAGAATTCCCTACAATATTGCTGATCACTCTTCGAAGCTGCTCCGGATCCACAATCACCTTAGAATCTGTCTCCAGATAATTTCTATACCGAAACTGTACGCCCTTTGCCTCCAGTTCCATAAACAAATCCTCTGCACAGTCACCAAAATACTGCTTTGCTGAAATCGTCGTAAAATTATACGGAATACGGTTCGTATCGATCTTGGAATAGAATGTCAGTTCATTGATCAGAAGATCCATTTCATTCGCCTTATTGTAGATGGTCTTGATATATCTGTCCATCTTCTCCGGAGTGTCTGCAACTCCATCCATAATTCCTTCCACATAACCTTTGATAGCCGTGATCGGTGTCTTCAGATCATGGGAAATATTACTGATCAATTCTTTGTTCTCTTTATCGTATGCCACCTTTTCTTCTGCGTTTGCCTTCAGTCTCAAACGCATCTCTTCAAAATCCTGACAGAGCTGTCCGATTTCATCATTGGTCTCATTCTTAATTTCAAAATCCAGATTGCCCTCTTTGATATTGCGGGCCGCTGCCTGCAGTTTTGCAAGCGGCAGTGAAACCGTCCTGTAAATCCAGAAGATCAGAGCTGATGCCGTGCAAAATACAATGATCAGATATAATTCCTGAATATCATTCACCGCTTTTGGCGCAAATGCCGTCATCGCTACAGTTGTAAACAATGTAGGCAGAATCATCACGATCATAAACGCAAGAATCAGCTTGGTTTTTAATTTCATCTTCATCGCCTCCCATCCTGCATGCTCTAATACAGAAAAGAGGACAGTCCCTGGTGCAGGTCCCTGTCCTTCTTTTTTATTTTCCGCACCTCTTTTCGTATTACTATAAACCAAAAGAGGCATTCCGTCTACTGTTATAAATATTTTTTCAATACTTCTGCTTTGTCCAGTTTTTCCCACGGAAGATTCAGATCGTTTCTTCCAAAGTGTCCGTAAGAAGAAGTCTGTTTGTAGATCGGACGTCTTAAATCCAGCATTTTGATGATTCCTGCCGGACGAAGATCAAAGTTCTCACGCACGATCTCCACCAGTTTTTCTTCGGATACTTTTCCTGTTCCGAATGTATCTACCATAATGGAAGTCGGCTGAGCAACACCGATCGCATAAGAAAGCTGAATTTCGCACTTGTCAGCCAGTCCTGCTGCCACAATGTTCTTTGCTGCATAACGTGCTGCATATGCCGCAGAACGGTCTACCTTTGTACAGTCTTTTCCGGAGAATGCCCCGCCGCCGTGACGTGCCATTCCGCCGTAAGTATCTACAATAATCTTTCTTCCGGTCAGACCGCTGTCTCCGTGTGGTCCGCCGATCACAAAACGGCCTGTCGGATTGATGAAGAATTTTGTATGTTCATCTACCATCTCAGCCGGGATGATCTCGTCAAATACATATTTCTTGATATCTGCGTGGATCTGTTCCTGTGTCACATCCGGATCATGCTGTGTAGAAAGTACCACTGCATCCAGACGTTTCGGAGTTCCATTCTCATCATACTCTACTGTTACCTGTGTCTTTCCGTCCGGACGCAGGTAAGAGAGCGTTCCGTCCTTGCGCACTTTTGTCAGCTGAAGGGCAAGTTTGTGTGCCATTGCGATCGGATACGGCATAAATTCTGCTGTTTCGTTGGATGCATATCCAAACATCATACCCTGATCTCCTGCTCCGATTGCTTCCAGTTCATTATCGGACATTTTATTTTCTTTTGCTTCCAGCGCCTTGTCCACTCCAAGCGCAATATCTGCCGACTGCTCATCGATCGTTGTCAGCACGCTGCATGTATCTGCATCAAATCCGAACTTTCCTCTTGTGTATCCGATCTCACGCACTGTATCTCTTACAATTTTCGGAATATCTACATATGCTTTTGTTGTAATCTCTCCCATGACCATGACCATACCGGTTGTCACGCAAGTCTCACATGCAACACGGCTCATCGGATCCTGCTCCATCAAAGCGTCCAGGATCGCATCTGAAATCGCATCACAGATCTTATCCGGATGTCCCTCTGTAACAGATTCCGATGTAAATAATAATTTTTCCATTTTGTTCCTCCTTCTTTGTTTCTTTCTCTCTTTTCGGACTGCATCTCTTCTAATTAAAAAACAGCCCGCCAAAAAGCGGACTGTTCTTTAGCAAAACAATCCTCTTATTGTTCGATTGCTCGCTCAGGTCGGCACCTTCCTTGACGGGGTTGCCGCAGCTTCACAGGTCCTTTGTACCTCCACTGCTCTGAATAAGAGAAAGTTTTCATATTCATTTTTGTGACAATAGAACTCTACACCGTATTACCAGAAATGTCAATATGGAATTCTATTTTTTCTCTGTAACGACTCCATTTTCATCAATCGATGCATTCGGGCACAGAGCTGCAACTGCATCATACATCTTCTTCTGTGTCTCTGCAGAATCCAGATATTCTGTCATATCTTCTGTCTGGATTCCCGGAACGAGCGACATCTCTTTTAACCCTTCTGATGTGATGTTGAGCTTTAATACTGCCGAATATCTGCTTGTTCCGTCTGTCAGCACAGATCCTATGCTGTACACAACCGGTTTTCCATCGATATACTCAATTCCCTGCAGACGATCAGAGTGTCCGCCAATCACGATATCCGCTCCTGCCTGCAAAAATGCAGCTGCATGCTCTTTCTGGTAGGATTCCACACCATTGGCATCCCCTTTTCCTTCATGATCATACACAATCAGATAATCGCACTTTGTGGCAGCCTCCTGGATTACTTTTGTATACTGCTCTGCCTCTGTATATTCTAAAATCCCCGCTTTGCCGTCACCTGCCGCCATATCATAAGAATCTTCCATGCCGGAAGCTGATGTAAATCCAATCTTGATTCCATTGATGATCAAATACACCGGCTGCGCAGCATCTGCGGCATCTGTTCCTGCTCCTACATATGCCATTCCTGCATTTTTTAACAGCTCCATGTTCTCTTTTAAGGCATCTTGTCCATAACCTGCCGCATGCTCATTTCCAAGAGACACAACATCTGCTCCCAATGCTTCCAATATATTCATACGTTCTGCATTGGCATGCAGGATCGAAGTCTTTCCTGATAATGCCTCCCCTTTACTGCTGATGCTGAATTCCTGATTCAAAAAGAGTGCATCCGCTCCTGTCATCGCACTTAAAATCTGCTCTGAGAGCATCTGGCTTAAATCTCCAGTCTCATCGTATTTGCCCAGTGTATAACCTTCTTCTGTCAGTGTCAGGTTCCCTGCTATCGCGATCTCCGCCTGTCCGTCCTTCGCGCCGTCTTTCTGATAGATATGATTTGCAGCTGCTGTCTCATCATCTTTTAAGTACCCTTTATACTCATCAGACAGCACATGCAGCGTCTTTCCATAGCTGCTATAAAAATCCTCTGCGGATACTTTTCCTGATTTCATGGTTTTTTTGAAGCTTCCCGGAAGATTCATCCGGATATGTCTTCTGGATCCATGCTGCAAAGTCCTCTGCTTCTTTTTTTTACGTCTTCCGCAGACGCATCCGGATCTG
>ENA-OQBS01000020-OQBS01000020.1-human-gut-metagenome-genome-assembly--contig:-NODE-20-length-9823-cov-0.670792_pt1 | contig 9823 bp, 13 predicted proteins | sample MGYA00242748_ERZ504555 | MGnify/ENA primary metagenome ERZ504555 (study PRJEB26092, sample SAMD00036269) | human gut metagenome | host: Homo sapiens | study: EMG produced TPA metagenomics assembly of the... | reverse complement strand
CATTGTATGTCCATAAATTTCCATTTCTCACGAAAGAAACAATATTTCCTGACGAATTTGTTTCATACAATATATCGGACGATGCTATACCCAGAAGAATCCCGTTCTGATCCAGCACTTTCTGATTTGCATCAAAAATCTGTTCCATCTTCCGATTATAATCCAAAAGGTAGATTTCCCCCTGCACGTAGCGAATCCTGAAAAACTCGCGGACATCATACGTCTCGATCTCTCCCGTATCTCCGGCACATGTCACCTGATACTGTGCAAGCAGCGACGTATAGACGGAATTGCTCTCTTTAATGCTCCACTCCGGTTCCTCAACCACCTGCGGACTCAGATTTCCCCATGTCACATGATCTGCATCAGAATGGATGGTAACAGTCTGGTAAGTTGTATTGTCCCCTTCTGCACTCGTTTCAAGATAGTTTTTCAATTCCTCCTGACTGTTTTTTTTCCAGCGTCTTTACATGAAAACCCTGCGCAAAATCCAGACATTCTTTTAAAGAAAGTTCATCCGGTCTTGTAATTCTGGTATAAAAGTGAACCTGTTCCTCTTCCATAGAAAGAATCACTTCTAAGACAGCTTCTGAAACTTCATCCGGAAGACCTTTTTGCAGATCCAGCAAAATCGTCTCATCAGAAATATCCTTCTGTTTGCCTTCCAGATAGGTTTCCTCTCCATTCAGCGAATACACTTTATATTCAACACCTGTGATTTTATTTCCAAACTCTTCAATCTGCATCTGAAGTGTTCCGTTTGCCTCCAATGGTGTAATGGTGTCCCGCATTGCCGTAACATCCATCTCATTTACATAACCGGCCAGAGCATTCACAGTCCTGCCTTCCTTTTGAAATGAGATTCTCGGAAGTGTAGGATCTCCCAGATCGATGATCTGATCGTCTACACCATTGTTCATAAACAGACTGCTGACAAAAATTGCTGCCACAAATACTACAAGGAGTATTCCTGCCTTTCTCATTCTTTTTTTCATGATTCTGTCCCCTTATCTAATAACACTCCCAGCATTGGGTCAATCCCCAAAAATTTCCTGCACTCCCAAACCTGGCTTTCACTCCCCTGTTTTGCCTGATTCGTCTTTACTGCACGCAGAAGAATATTTTTTCGGCGTATGTTCCATATCGATAAATTCCAGAACCTGAGTCTCATAACCAGACTGCTCCAAATATTTCGCTCGAAGTCCGTCTGTCAGAAGCGCCGCAAACCGCTCTTTTAAAAGACCATAATCCAGAATCGGCGCCAGCTTATCATATCCGGCTCCTTCCCGTTGCATCTGCCCATTCAATTCATGCTGACAGCATGGAACCGACAGGATGACCTTCGCATTCCATCCCACCGCTTTGGCAAGTGCAAAATCTGTCGCTGTATCACAGGCATGAAGCGTCACAACCATATCCACTTCTCTGACACCTTCATAATCCGCGATATCTCCAACCAAAAATTCCAGTTTGTCATATCCGTATTTGCGGCTTAACTCATTACAATGATGAATGACATCCGATTTCAGATCTAACCCGATGATACGGATATCGTATTCCTTCAGAACATGCAGATAATAATACATGGCAAATGTCAGATACGATTTTCCACATCCAAAATCCAGAATCGTGATCTCTCTGTCTTTCTCAAGTTTTGGAAGAATATCCTCAATAAATTCCAAAAACCGGTTGATCTGCCGGAATTTATCAAATCTGGAATGTACAATTTTTCCATCCTTTGTCATCACACCCAGATCCTGGAGAAACGGAACCGGAATTCCTTCCTCTAAAATATATTTCTTACTTTCTATTATGTGACAATTCTACCGGTCTTACACTGCCTTTTGACGCTTTTTTTCTGAATGGTTACCTTGCCTTTTTTGCTCACTAAAACAGTGTAATTCATATGCACTGTAGATGCCTGCATCTGCCGGAATTCTTCCATATATTCCAGCAATCGGTCTCGTGCCGAAATCGGGTCCAGATTCTCATGAAAGGCCTGTGTTTTTGTAAAAGACTCCAGTTGAAAAAATAAATTGCCTTTTTTCTCGATCGGCCGAACCTTTACCTTTAAAATTCCCTCTTTTTTCCTCGGATTGCTCAAAACTGCCTGAACAAATTCTATATTTAAAATATCTGATAATAATTTTTTGATCGTTTCCATGCGATTCCCCTTATCATTTGTTTTCTATGTAAGCTATGTGTGAACAGTAACTATTGTAAAACAAAATAAAGTCTCGTGCAATAAAACAAGTCTTAAATTAAAAGAAGACGGGAAAAATTCCCGCCTCTCCTACTCTTCTTCAGAATTCTCTCTGAAAAAACATGAATCTTGTTCTTTTTTTATCTGCTTTTCTAAAACGAACTGTCGCCTTAAAAAGATCTCCGTCCAGATACAATTCCAGTTTTCCGCCCTGCATCTGTACCAGACTTTTCGCAATCGATAATCCCAGTCCGCTTCCTTCGGTACTCCTTGAAATATCACCGCGAATAAAAACGTTCTGTCAGTTCATCTGCTGAGAAATTGAGCGGATACTCCGAAACATTTTTCAAAGAAAATATCACTTCATCCTTATCAGTGCGCAGATCTGCATAAATTCTCGTCCCCGGCATTGCATACTTCGCCGCATTATTATAAAGATTTTCCAATACTCTCCACATTCTTCTTCCATCTACATGAATAATCGCCGGCTCATTTGGAAGTGTCTGAATCAGCTCCAGATTCTTATGTTCAAATTTTTCTGCAAACTCTCCCGTCGTCTGATTCATCATCTCTACCAGATTGACATCCATCAACTGCAGATTGATATTCCCGCTGCTCACCTTGGATGCTTCTACAACATCCTCTGTCAATGTTTTCAGACGCTGTGCTTTTGCCTCCAAAATTTCCAGATACCCCTGTATCTTAGGATCTTCAATATTGGATCGTTTCAGGATATCCACGTAATTGATAATGGAAGTTAGCGGTGTTTTGATATCATGAGATACATTTGTGATCAGATCCGTTTTCAGACGCTCGCTTTTCACGCTTTTTTCCACAGCCTTCTGCAATCCGGTTCCGATATCATTCAGCATTTCTGCTACTTCACGCTGTTCTCCTCTGAGATGTTCCAGAGAAATCTGATATTCCAGATCTCCTCCTGCAACTGCTTTGATTCCTTTTATGATTTTATTCTTTGCAATCGCATTCAATACCAGATAATACACAATGAATGCATCTGCTGCCAGCGTGATCAACACAAATCCCGGCGTTCTGAATAATGCCAGCATCCAGTGGATTCCAATCAGTATCACCCCTGATACAACCATTCTCCACACCACATTTCTGTTTCTCCAGAATATTCTAAAGAATCTGCAAAACGCATACAATACGCTGTTCTTCCACATCGTTCCCGCTTTTATCCTGCGGACCAGGCTCAGATATCCGACCAGGAACATGATCATGGTATAAGCCGCTGTACATGCAAGTTGGATCATATCTTGCATTGTCGGAACATATCCGGATGCATATTCATAAGAATATCCGATCGTTGCAGTCATCAAATCCGTGCTTTCTGCAAAATACCCGAGGGCCATATTCCCATTATTCATCCAGAACATCATCGGAATTATCCAGATCCCAATCACAAACACTGCTGCAAGCTCCGTTTTCCATCTGTCAAATACATTCAAATGCACTCCGTCACTTCGGTTGTTTCTTCCGGCGATCACTGTCAGCCATATCAGACTCACGATTATCAGTAATACTGCCGCACCGAGCAGGATCACCGCACGATTGATATAAGGTGCATATTCATCATATAATTTCTTATCCAGATAAAAAGAATCCTGTATTGAAAACCTGGTATCTACTGCCGCTGCAAAAATAAAATCACCGTTGCTGTTTCTGCGCTGTGACTTTACAAACTCCTTCCAGTCATTTGCTGTGATATCCATATTGGTCTTAAAATCAGAAAGCTTTGGCTGAACAATCATATACTTCGCATTTTTCTGAATATCTGAGATATTTTCTTTTACACTGTTGTAATCCTGATATTCCTTGCGATTTGTATAAACTTTTTTTTGTTTCTTTATCAACAAAAATATAGGCAAAGTTTGTATTTCCCTCTGTCCATTCTGCACTGTTCTGATAAGACTGGAAATCATAATAAAGATTTGACAGGATGCTGCCCAATTGTGCATACACTTCACTCAGCTTTCCATTCAGCTGCGGCGTCTGATTTACAACATCCAGAATATTATTTCCTCCATCCGGCCACGCCTCTTCTTCAATGGCACCACTGAATCCCCAGAAATCCCGGTACAACCGTCTCGCCTTTTTTCATCCAGAATATCATGTCCGGCAAATCGACTGAGACTCACATCGCCAGAAGCCAGTGCATTTATGATTTCATCAGATGTATATTCGTCTATATCCACTGTCAGCGTTTTCTCTTTCAGCAGATTTAAAAATTCATCCCAATAATAGTAATGATAGGTTTTATCTGCTTTTTGACAGACAACGATTGAATCTTCCTGCGCTGCATAGTTATTTTGATACTCCTCACTCCATTTCTGAAGATCCGAGAGTTTATACCGCAGTCTTTCCGTCTCTTCATCATAGTGCCTTCCGTTATATCCATACTGCATGATATCGATCAGCTTATCCGGATTGTATTTTCCATCTGTCTCGAAAATATCTTCATAAGAAATCTGACCTAAAACATCCATCGTAGCCCGGCACATCTGATTCTCAAATTCTTTGGAATCTGTATACTCTGTCGGCTTTTTATTCCAGATTTCTTTTACACTTACAGAATATGTGGAAATAATCACCAGACTCAGCAGTGCCGTAATTGCCGAAAGAACAGAAAGAAAGATCAAAATGCCTTTTACAAGCGCACTTTTATACCATTTACTCATGAAAAACTCCCTTCTATAATTTCTCGATCTTATATCCTACTCCCCATACCACTTTCAAATATCGCGGTTCCTTTGGATTGATCTCGATCTTCTCCCGGATATGACGAATATGTACTGCTACCGTATTATCCGCTCCGATTGCATCTTCATTCCAGATGGATTCGTAAATCTGATTAATCGAAAATACTCTTCCCTGATTCTTCATCAAAAGCAATAAAATATTGTATTCAATCGGAGTAAGGCGCACCATTTCTCCGTCTACCGTTACTTCTTTCAGATCATCATTGATCCGAAGGCCGCCAACCTCATAAATCGTCTCCTGCGTACTACTCACATTCCCGCCAAGCTGTGTGTAACGACGAAGCTGAGATTTCACTCTTGCAACCAGCTCCAGTGGATTGAATGGTTTTGTCATATATCATCCGCTCCGATATCAACCCCAGAATCTTATCCGCATCTTCAGATTTTGCCGATAAAATGATAATTGGAATACTGTTCGTTTCACGGATCTTCAAAGTCGCCCTGATCCCGTCCAGACGCGGCATCATAACATCCAGAATCAAAAGATGCACCGTTTCCGTCTCCAGCATCTTTAATGCCTGCATCCCATCATAAGCCTTCAGAACCTGATACCCTTCCTGTGTAAGATATATTTCAATTGCTTCTACTATTTCTTTATCATCATCACAAACTAAAATACTATACATTTTCATCACCTCCTTTACAGTATACATGATATTCTCATTTTTTTAAGAGCCATTGGGGAAAATCTTAGGAAATTCTTAATTCGATTTCATTTCTGTTTGTAACAATGCCGTTATAATCCTTATGAAAAACAATCACTGCTACTCTGCACATATTCCTCATTTTTTCATATAATAAACATAAGAAACCCGTTTTTATATTTTATGAAAGGATTATATAATGCAAATAAAAGGACTGGATGTCAGCGAATTTCAAGGAAATGTAGATTGGGAAAAGGTCAAAGCCGCAGGCTATCAGTTTGCCATGCTCCGTGCCGGCTATGGTTTTAACACGATTGATCCACAATTTAAACGCAATGCCTCAGAATGTAACCGGATTGGTCTCCCGATCGGAGTCTATTGGTTCTGCTATGCCCTGACTCCGGAGATTGCACGCCAGGAAGCTGATGGCTGTCTCAAAGCAATCTCCGGTTATCGTCTCGATTATCCTGTATGCTACGATATTGAACAGGCATCTGTAAACTATGCCGCACAAAACGGAGTTGCTTTCACACCGGAAACCGTAGGGAAAATTGTGCAGAATTTTTGTGACAGAATGGAAAAAAACGGATATTTTGCAATGTATTACAGCAACCGGAATTTCCTCAAAACGTACCGTCTTCTGTCACTTTCTTCAAGATATGCACTGTGGTACGCTTTTTATAACAGCAAGCTGGATAATACAGACTGCCAGATGTGGCAATTCACAAGTCAGGGAGAGATCGCCGGAATATCGGGGGACGTTGATCTGGACTATGTTTTTGTTGATTATCCTTCTATTATAAAAAAATGCAGGACTAAATCATTTGTCTCAGAAACCGAAACCACCCGCCCCGCAATATACCGCTTATGTGATACGATCCGGAGATACGCTGAGTGAAATTGCCCAGCGATTTGGAACAACTATTGCCACTTTGCAAGCATTAAACAACATTCAAAACCCAAATCTGATCTATGCCGGGAATACAATACGGATTCCAAAATCCTGACATGTTTTAAGAATTTCATAAGAATTTTTCTATTTCTTTAATAGATTCAACATACTTTGGACACATTTATTCCGTATACTAATACTCAGATAGTTGATAAACAACTATCTCCCCCCTCATAAAGTAACGGCATCTTGGGGCGACCCAAGATGTCACACTTTACTCTCATTCCTTTAGATAACTATAAAACAACGAAGCCCGTTAGCCCTTGTGGTTAGCGGGTTTTCGCTGTTCATAGGTACTTGCTATTTACAGTTAGGGCACCTTTCGGGCACCCTTGACGTACTTTATATCTAAACGAAATGCAATATTAGCAATTTTTAATATTCTATCTATACTATTTTTTTATAAAGGTTTTCTAGTTTATTCATATCTTCTTTCGCTTTTTTCATTTGTGATATGTGTGTATAAATCCAATGTAATTGATATTGAATAGTGTCCAAGAAATTTTTGTACGACTTTTGCATCAATTCCTGCTTCAAAACATCTTGTAGCAAATGTATGCCGTAGTGCATGTGGATAGAAGTGTGGGATGGGTTCAAAACTTGTCTGATTCTTCTTTGCGATACGCTCACGCTCTTTATTGATTGCTTTTGCTATCCCATTCAATGTTACTTGAAATGCTCGTTCTGAAATTGGCTTTCCATTCTTACCGAGAAAAACAAGATTTTCAAATCCATCTAAATTATTCCATTCTTCACGCATCAACTGCATTTCTTTTAACTGGATTTTCTGCCGCTTCAATGCTTTATATACACTCTCCTGCATAGGAATCGTTCGTATACTGTTTTTTGTTTTCGGCGTTTGATACTTAAACATATATTTCTTTGTTTCCATATCCTTAATATAAACCAGAGTTTTATTAACAGATATTTCACGTTTACGAAAATCAATATCCGACCAAGTTAATCCTCTTAACTCTCCGCTACGAAGTCCTGTTCCAAGTGCAACTTCTAACATGTTATTATGTATCGTCCTTTGTCCTGTTCCATGACTTCTCGCTGTTCTTCCACCGTTAGTACACGAATCTCTTTTTTCTTTTGTTTTCGGGACTTCTACCCCTGAACATGGATTAAATGAAATAATACGATTGTGCATAGCGTATTTAAACATAGCATTTTAAGATGTTATACACATCTCGAATTGTTTTTGTACTGAAATCTTCATCAGCCATATTTTGAAGTAAACGTTCAATCAAAATAGGGGTAAAATCCACTAGTTTATTTTTCCCTATTTGTTCTGCCATATATCTATGATAAAAATCATCATAACGTACCATTGTGCTTTCTTTTATGCTTCGTTTCTTATGGGTATTGAGCCAAATGTCAAACCATGCATTTAATCTTATATTATCACCTTTTGTACGAATGCCATGCTTTACTTCATACTTTAATTCTTCCATTTGTTCAATAAGTATTTTCAAAATTTTTATTATCTAAGTATACTTCTCATTTTGATATTTGAATCGTGCCCTATAAATTCCATTGGGTCTTTGCATAATACCAGTTGGTAACTCTCTACCTTGTAAGTCCTTGCCCATTTTACGCTCCTTTCATCTGCAAGGACTATTCTGTTAGATGTCTATATTGTATCATAGCCTTGCTATATTATACAGCAACTACTTCATATTTATTTTTCAGATTATTACCTTCATTCACTTTTAAAAAATGCTCTAGAGTTATGCATCGTATCAAAATTTTATTTCCTATCTTAATGATGGGAATTTTGTTCCATGTAATCAGTTGTCGCAAATTTGTGCGACCTATTCCGGTGTACTCTGAAGCTTCATTTATTGTCAAAGTAATTTTTTTCCATAGCTACTCCTTTCGTTTGATTGTTTTTTCGTCTTCCAGAGGGAAATCATGCTCTGCAAAGAAGCTTCTTAAAGATTCCATATCAATCAAGGATGGATTACTTTTCCATCTGAAATCCTTTTAATGCGATAAAGTTCCCGATACCCAACTCTTCGGTTCGCTTTGTATCCTTGATTGATATTCTCTGCTATACAACCGATCTCTTTTAACATCCTTTTGACTCTGTGAACCGTGTAAGGCTGATATGTATATACTCTACGCAATCCCGTATAAGGTGGCAGTATTATTTCTTCTTCATCTGTCTTTTTGTCTTTATTCATCGTGTTTTGCTCCTCCTTTTGGAAAAAGTGTTTCCTGCTCTGCAAACGGACACTCGTCTTCTGGCTCTATGGTGTGGAATTTTTCTTTCCTTTTTAGATATGCTTCTACGGAATCATAGTGTGTCAGTGTGCCGTCTTCCTTGTAAATAGTCACTTCGTGAATCCTCCTTAGAAATGCTTTCCATGATTCCGGATTGTCTTTCTGCACTTCTTTGTACTGATCTTCTAATGACCAGTTGGAAATGATATACACAGTTTCATAACAAGCAAATTTATTTGCATATCGTGCCGGAAGTTGGATTGGATAGATGTCACAATAATTCAGCATATCTGAAAGCCGTAACTGGCTTCTAAATTCATCAAATGCTAGAATATTCTGACAACTATAACCGTCAAATGGGTGTTCATAATCGTTGACACGGTACACATTGCCGTCTCCATGCTTGTCCAAAATTCCTCTCGTTTTTCCTGTACCAGTGGCTCCGCTGATATAGATCACCTCTAAATCGGTTCTACGGGTATTTTTGAATTTATCAATCAATAATTCTGTGCGAACACGGTCAAGCCGCTCTATGTTCAAAATGTAGTCATTATTCATAGCAAGTATCTCCGCATTGGAATAGCCTGCCTTTATCAGTTCATACAGTTCTTCCATGTCTGCACGAGTGCCTTTCGTAGTCGGGACTGTTCCCCATTCCTCAAATGTGCCATCTGACTCTCGTTTCTGCTTTGTCTGTTCCCTCCCACTTTCCAGTTTTCTTTATGTAGGAAATATTGCTTTGTATATTTCCATGTGCAGGTTCGATGTGTGCAGATGGAAAAATTTTTTCTTTACTGTGCTAAAAGCGTACACGAGAGTTAAAATATACATATAAATGTGTATGTGGTGTTCCCTCTTTTCCGATCTCATCCGCCATACAGAAATAACGGAGAGTCGTGAAGTTCTCTACTAATGTCTTTTTGATGGTGAGATGGTCGAAGCCATAATCAAGAGGATTATTGATCGTAAGCTGATATGCATTACGTTGTGAATTGTTTGCTTGTTGCTTGTTATT
>ENA-OQBS01000019-OQBS01000019.1-human-gut-metagenome-genome-assembly--contig:-NODE-19-length-10335-cov-1.008915_pt1 | contig 10335 bp, 14 predicted proteins | sample MGYA00242748_ERZ504555 | MGnify/ENA primary metagenome ERZ504555 (study PRJEB26092, sample SAMD00036269) | human gut metagenome | host: Homo sapiens | study: EMG produced TPA metagenomics assembly of... | reverse complement strand
CCGTCATTGACCGCTATATACCTCACGTTATGCTCTGGGAAGAAAAACTTCCAGATATAACCCACAATCAAGATAGTTTCTCCCCAGACGGGATAAATCTTTCGTAATCACGCAGTTTATCAGACCGCTTTCAATGTCTTTTATCATATTCTGGAAACTTGGTCTTTGGAAATTTGTACCAGAATAACCATCGTCCACATACGTTTTTGCTATGTGCCATCCCTGCTTTTTCACATAATCCGTGAGGATGGATTTCTGTGTCGCAATGCTCGCACTCTCGTTATCCGTACCATCGTCTTTAGATAAGCGGCAATAAATGCCGACTAAATAGATTTTCTTTTCTTCTTTGATTCCTGCCATACTGTAAAACCTCCGTATCTGTCCTATCTGTTTTCATGCCCCATTGCGTACATTCTAAGCGGATATCCCCTCATTGTCGAAGGTGTCACCCTCGGCAATCTTCTTCCCGAATATCCTCGGAGATAATCGGGACAAACGCTTCTGTAACGGTCTGTGTGCCGACATATTCACGGCTGATTATCATCTGCACTGGTGCTTTTGGCACGATACGCTTTCTCTTTTTATCTGCTTTCTTATCCTCGCCCATACTTAAATCTTCCTTTCCAGACAGGGCAGGGAAGAGTTTGGAAATGTCCCCGCCCTGCCAATCAGATACCATTAATCCTCGCTGTTTAATTCTTTCTGTAATGCTTTAAGGAGTGCCGCCGCTTCATCAGCGTTCAGCGTGATTCCCTTGCCGCACTTTTCACGGTTCGGGGGAAAAGCTGCGGATGTCATACTCGGCTCTTTCCCATTCCATGAAATGAGATTGATTTCCTTTTGTGTAGCCACTGTCGCCCGTAGACAATACTGCGATTTCCTTTACGATTTCATACTGGATTTCTCTCATTCTCCATACCTCAACTCTCTGTATTTACTTCCCGAAAAAAAGAAGATTAGCGGCTGTCACGGTTGCGTTTCCTCTGCAACTCACGCTCCAAAAGTTTGATGATGGTTTCCTCCATCTGCTTCGGCGTTGTGTTCTTCGGAAAGTATTTTTTCAGCTTGCTTGTGTTGATTTTCAAGGTTTCTTTCTGGTTGCCCTTTTCCTCCGTCATAATCGCAAATATCGTATCCATGTCAAGCCGCCCGCTCTGGCTTAACTGTTTCATCCGCTGTGCCTGTGAGAGTGAGGGCGTTGCTTCTTCGCTCTCCATCGTGGCAAAGAGGTTTTCCTGCTCGTCTTTCTTCAAGAAGGACAGTTCCACCGCAGGCGTGAGGGCGATTTTCCCCTCGTCCACCATCTGCAAAATCGGCGGTATCAGTTCCGTCAGGCGGATAAAACGCTGCACGGTCATCCTGCCCACGCCGAAGCCCTGTGCCACCTTGTCGTCCGTCCGCAACTTCGTCACAACTTGTGACGAGGTTAAGTCTGTGCGGAAACCCTGCCGCTTCATGGCTTCGGATTTCATCTTGTAAGCAAACGCCCGCTCCGATGGCAGGATATTCTCACGCTGCAAATTGCTGTCTACAAGGGTGATGATGGCTCGGTCACGGTCTAAGGGCAGGACAAACGCAGGCACGGTATTTATCCCTGCAAGTTCAGAAGCACGGACACGCCGCTGTCCTGCAATCACTTCATAACCGTCCCCGTCCTCTTTCGGGCGTGTGATTATCGGCGTGACAATGCCAAATTCCTTGATGCTTTCCGCTAACTCTGACAGTGTTTCATCTTCTGCCACATGAAACGGATTGTCGGGGAACGGGTACAAGTCTTTAGTCTTTAACACCTTAAAATCCTGTTTCTTCATTCACATATCTACCTTTCTTTCGCTCTGCTTCTATGATTTTTTCTGCAATTCTTCCAACACTTCGGGCGGTATTTTTGACAGCAGCCGCCCCATCTGCTCGTTGGTTCTCTGCAATTCAAATATCTTCTGATTCGCTTTCTGCACCTTTAGTTCCTGCTCGTACTTTTCATCACGCATACGCCCCGCATAGTCTGATTCCTGCCCAATTCTCTCTTTCAAACTGTCGATATACGCCTGCTGTTTCCCGATTTCCTTAGAGAATTTCTCCACGTCTGGCAGCCATGCAGAGAGTAAATCTAACGCTTTATCCCTTTTCTTCCCTGCGTTAAAGGCGTTGATGTCGGATAGGGCAGACACGATTTCTTCATACTGTTTATCAAGCCTGCCGCCTAATTTATAGAGCCATGTGGGGACGTGTTTCCGCTTGGTTTCCATTGAGGACTGCCCCCGTTCAAGCTGATTCCACCGTGAGGACATCCGCTCATGGTAGGCGGTCTGCCACTCGGATAATGATTTCTGGTTGCCTAAGATAGCTTTCGCTGACAGCTTTATTGTCTGGCGTAATCGGCACAAAGCAGAGGTGCATATGGGGCGTTCTCTCGTCCATATGGACGACAGCGGAGAGGATATTCTGCTTTCCAACACGCTCCGAAATGAAGTCAAGAGCCGTCTGGAAATACGCTTTTTGTTCTTCGGGCGGTAACTGGTTCATAAATTCTGGTGAAGCTGTGATGAGCGTTTCCACCATCATCACGCTGTCTTTCCTTGTCCTGCACCCCGCTTCGGCTACCATGCGGTTAATCTCTTTCTTGTAGGTGTACTTTGGTGGTGCTATGAGATGGTAATTGTTTTTAGAGCGTTCCATATCTATATCTGGGTTGCTTTTGTAGGCTTCTTTCTTCCGCTCGTTGTGGCGTTCACAAGCCGCAACGCCGCCCGCTTTTCGTTTCTGGAAACGCAGGATTGCATAAGGCATAGGCGGATTCCTCCTTTCTTTCGGCGGGTGACCGTCCTTTGGGGTGACAGCGGTGACGGTGGTGACAGCAGTTTTGGGATACCCCCTGCCGACTGCCGCAACTGTCACCCTCACCCCCTGCATGACGGTCATGTCGATGATGACGGTGTTTTTGGGATACCCCCCTCGCAAGAGCCGTCACCGTCATGCCGCCATTCTTTTATCCGAAGCCGTAAGGCGTAGGATAGCAGGGCACAGCCCTGCCTTAAGGGAGTCCAGAGGGAACGTCTGGCACACGACTTTGCAGGGCAAAGTGTAGTGTGTTACACCCTGTAAACGCAGTCGGAAAAATCGGAATGATTTTTCTGACCGCAGGGGTGGTTTTACACGACCGAAAAGGGCGAGTAAATCTCACGCCTGCATTTTGCGTTTACGGGGTGTTCTCCCGTAGGGATGACAGCGGCAGGGTATCCTAAAATCACTGTCACCACCGTCACTGCTGTCACCCGCAGGCAGAGCCGCCAGCTTTACATGGCTTTAAGCGTCAATGACAGTAACAGGGGGGGGTATCCCTAAATATCGCTGTCACCACCATCACCGCTGTCACCCGCCCTCCTTGCAAGGGCAATCCGCCTGCCGTCTTTCCTGCGGCTGTACTGGTAGCAGATACGGTTCTCGCTTAAAAAATGTGGTGCGGTATTCATTCAGCCATTTCGTAATCACCGTGGGTATGGTTTCCGTTTCCCCCATAGCGGCTAACAGTTCCGTTGCCGTGCCTATCCATTCTTCCTTATCCCTCATAAAATCCACCAACCGAAAAAGGACATCTGGTATCGTTTCTTTCGCAAGCTGCTCCTGCGTTTTCCGCTCCACAAGCTCCCAACGGCAATCACGGAAACGCAGCGTGTATTCCTGATAAGGCGTGTCCCTGCCCGTCACATACAGCTTGGCGGTGTCAGACGCACGTTTCTCCTTTTCCAGAACAAAGGTAGCGTCCGCACTCCCCGTTAATCCTGTCGTCCCAGACACCTTGTTGAACACGTCGCTGTCATTCTGCTTTCGGATGTGGTGTACGACAATGACCGCCAGAGAGTGCCTGTCGGCAAAGTCTTTGATGAGGGAGATGTCCCCATAGTCGCTTGCATAGGCATTGTCTTTTGAAGCTGTACGGACTTTCTGCAAGGTATCAATGACAATGAGCCTGCTGTCTGGGTAATCTTTCAGATAATCTTCAAGCTGCACGATAAGACCGTCTGACAGCTTGCAGCTTGCCACGGCAAAGTGGAGCCGCCCGCTTGCTTCGTCCGTCAAACGAAATAACCTGTCCTGTATGCGGCAGAACGTGTCCTCAAGGCAGAGGTAAAGCACATCGCCCTCCATTGTCGGCATATCCCATAAAGGGATTCCCTGCGACACGCATAAGCATAGCTTCAGCATGAGCCAGCTTTTGCCTATCTTCTGTGAGCCGCAGAACAGCGATAAGGCCTGTCGGGATAAGGCTGTCCACCACAAAGGATGGTTTCTCAAGCGGTTCATAAAGGAGCGTTTCGGCGTTGACTGTCTGTAACTTCTGCATGGCTTTCCTCCTTTCGGGCGGTGTCTTTGTTTTCGTTGCACATAGGCGTTGACCTCCTTAAAAATAGATTTACTCCCACGGAAAAAAGTGAGAGTATGTAATGCCGCCAATCCCACACAAATAAAAAACAGATTTCTTTTTCGGGCGGTGTCGGTCACGGTTGGAGATATTTCTTCAATTTCCGCCTTTACTTTCTCCTTTGCAATCGCAACAGATTTCTGTATTGCCGAAGCGGTGCAATGCTCCATAGCGGCGATTTGGTAAAAATTGAACTCATACTCGTAGTAGAGCAGGAAACGCCGCCTTTGTATCTCTGGAAGGCTCCCAACCGCCTTATAGAGCGTTTCATTCCGTTCTTCCTCAACCATGCGTTCATCAAGCTCTTAGGCACACGCAACGCCCGTCTGTAAAGGGTTTCGTCCCATACCTCGTTAAACTCCCTGTGCCGCTCGTCCCATTAGAAAAGATTCCTGTTCCTGCGCTCCATCTGCCGAAACTCCATAAAGAACTGTTCCGACACTTCCAACTCGTGGGATTTGCCCTGCCCGTCCTTAAAGCTGATAAAATACCTTGTGCCGCTTTCCGTGGATTCCTCCCGAAGCGTGTATGCCTTAACCCTGTATGCCATCCTGTTGTCCTCCTGCAAAAAAATGAGTGAGGGGATTTCCATCCCTCACCCAGTAGCCCGCAGGATGGCAGGCTGTTTTAGAAGCTATAAAATTTTCCGCAGCTTCTTCCGCAGATGGTCTAACCTCGCATAGATGGCACCAGTCGTCAAATGCACAAGCGGGGCAATCTCCTTTGTGGAATACCCCTGCATTTTCAGCAGGACGATTTTCAAGGTACGCCCGTCCACCGTGACTAATACTTGATAGAGATTTTCGCTCTCAATCTCTTCCAGTAACTCCGCAACCGTACCCACTTCCGCCTGCCGCTCCCTGCCTGCCATGTCCTCAAGATATTCCGCAACGTCATTCGTCCATCGGTAAAACCGCCTGTTGGAATTGAAGTCTGCCCTGTCCGCCATGCGTATCTGCTCAATGGTCGCTTCATCAACGCCGCACTCACGCAGCAGCTTTTCCTCCGCTTCTTTCCAGATACGCCATTTCCTGTCCTCCCGTCCGTGGTTGTATGCCATTCTTACTTCCTCCAATCAGAATTGATTGAGAGGGCAGAGAAAAGCCCCCTCATCTTCCCAAAGGAAAAAACAAGGGGGCTGAACGCCTTAAATTTTAATTTTCTATTATCTTTCTTAGTTTTATTAGGATTCTGGCTTTGCGTTTGTTCACAACGCTCTGGGTTATGCCGAACCTCGCCCCGACTTCACGCTCGGAAAGTCCGTCAAAAAAGATTGCCTGTATCAGCTCCTGTTCACTATCCGACAGCAAAGGCAGGGCGGCTTTCAGCCTGTCCACCATGACCGCATTGACAACGGTTTCTGCAATGTCCACCGCTTCATCAGTGATAAAGTCCAGAGGATTCCCCTCGCTGTCCGTAAATCCGTCGAGAGATAGCAGTCTATTCTTTGTATCTAATTTTTGCAGATAACGCCACCGTTCCTTGTCACGGTAGAAGTCTGTGTATTGCTCCCTCACGACTTCAAGCAGACAGCCTTGAATGGGGATAAACAGCTTGTCCATATAGGTCTGGTCGGCTTGCCTGCGGCGGCAGAAGTCCGTGTAAGATAATTCCACATAACCGCCGCTTTCTTTGATATATACTTTTCTTGGTGCGTATTTCACCGCTAATACCTCCAATCTGAATTTTTGAAATGTAAAAATCCAGATGGAGAGGCGGGGAGCGGCAACGCACACCAGAAACAGCCCTGCGGCACTTTCCAACAAAAAAACGACAAAAGAAAAACCGCAAAGGCTCTGTGACCTTTACGGTTATAGGAAATAGTAATTCTATTGTATGGAGATTGTACTTCTACTTTCAAGGTGAGAAGTACCGTTGCACTGGCAGAAATTTTTTTAACTGGTTTCCTGCCGTTCTCTGATATGCTATGTATTGATAAATTTTGCTTCGTATGAGCAGATAGATAACTGCCCGAAAAAAGGACATAAAAAAATCCCTCCAAATTTAAAAACAAATTCAGAGGGTAATTTAGGGTATAACAAAATAACCCACCCGAATATCGTTTTTTTTTATTTGGTGAGTTTGTTCTTTCAAATACGAAACAAAAAGAGCCGATGATTCGTGAATTGTTCCACAATTTCATCGGCTCTGCGTCTTAAGCGTCTGGCTCTTTGATGACAGTTATCTTCAAGTTGTCAACTTTAATCAATCTTTCTTGTCTGCATTTTGGACAATAAAGGGGATAATTCTCCAAAACAGTGTCCTTCCTAATTTTATTACGGGTTTTGCTCCCACAAACAGGACACAATATCCATTCGCATTTCATCATAATTAGTCTCTAATCCTTTCAAATCTCATTTTATATGACTTTTGCAAGCTGTTAAGCTAACTTGTGGAACATATGCCGAACCTTATCTATACGGCTATTCGGGCGGCGGGGTTGGCAAATAAATTTACCAATAGCTGGCTGGTATCCTTTTAACTCTGTCAAGCAGACTCCCTGCCCATTTGTGAAATAAGTTAAATCGTTCCTGTATTCTTGAATACATCTAGCAGGGATTTCTCCTTTCAGAATGACCTCGTCATTCTTTATCTGAGTACTTACAATATCTGCACAATACCTTGGAGCATCATGATACGCCCGTGAGAGATATTCCTGCGGTGCATAAATTTCAAAGTGGAGATATGGCTCTAATAGTTCTGTCCCTGCTTTTTTTAAAGCCTGCTCCAATACGATAGGGGAAAGCAGCCGAAAGTCTGCGGGGGTACTTACAGGACTATAATACAATCCATATTCAAAACAGATTTTACAGTCTGTCACTTTCCATCCATACAGCCCCTGCTCGCAGCCATAAAGAACCCCCTCCATAACCGCATTTTGGAACGATTGGTTTAAATATCCAAGTGAAACTCTGCTTTCATACTGCACTCCGCTTCCAATAGGGAGCGGCTCTATGGACAACCCGACAGAAGCCCAGAAAGGATTTGGCGGGACTTCTATGTGGATGGTATATTCTGCTTTTCTAAGCGGTCTTTCCATATATATAACAGTAGGCTCTTTTATTTCTGCCTCCACATGATATTTTTCCTCAAGGATGGCACAAATGACTTCCATCTGCACATTCCCCAAAAAAGAAAGTATAATCTCATGCGTTGTAGTATCCACATAATATTTTAAAAGAGGGTCGCCATCTGAAATTTCTGTAAGTGCCCCAAGCAATATTTCCCGCTGTTCAGATTTCTTTACTGCAATCGTTGTTTGGAGCATAGGGAGAGGATTTTCAATAAATTTTCTCTGCGGCAACAGTATTTCGTTCCCCAAAATACTGTTTAGCTGCAAAACATCATTTGGTAAAATTACAATATCACCAGAGCAGGCTGTATCGGATGAATATAATTCACCGTTTGTCGGAACACACATCTCTGTGATTTTTATTTTCTCTTTTTCAGATATTCTAATAACATCCCTCAAATGCAATGTTCCGCTATATATACGCACATAAACAAAACGCCGCCTTTTCTCTGAATATTCAATCTTAAAAACCTGCCCGCATAGTTCAGATTGACCTTCAGGCGTTGATGAATAAAATTTACTGGCAATTACTTCTATAAGCTGCCGAATCCCCAGATTGTTTTTAGCGCTTCCGTGATAAACGGGAAATAACGTTCCGTTTTGGAATCTCCTGTTTTCTTCCTGTTCCAGTTCTGACATTTTAAACGGTTTCCCTGACATATATTTCTCTAATAGTTCATCGTTTCCCATAATTACCGCATCCCACTGTTCCATATCGTCATTGTCCGTTACATTTATATGGGGATGCTGCCCAACCTTTTGCTTCACTATAATTTCCGAAGAAAGCTTTGCTTTCATTTCCCGATATACCATTGGCAAATCAATCCCCTCTTGGTCAATTTTATTGATGAAAAAAATTGTCGGAATCTTCATTGTCTGTAGTGCATGAAACAGTATACGGGTCTGTGCCTGTATGCCATCCTTTGCAGAAACTAATAATACTGCTCCGTCTAATACGGATAAAGAACGGTATACTTCCGCCAAAAAATCCATATGGCCTGGCGTATCTATAATGTTGACTTTTACATCCTCCCACTGAAAAGATGTCACTGCTGTCTGGATAGTGATTCCCCTTTGACGCTCCAAATTCATTGTATCTGTCCTTGTTGTGCCTTTATCTACGCTCCCTGGTTCTGCAATTGCACCACTGGTATACAATAAACTTTCCGTTAATGTTGTCTTTCCTGCGTCAACGTGAGCCAGAATGCCTAAGTTAATTATTTTCATGTGATTTTCCTCCTATCAACACCCAAAAAAGGGCATAAAAATACCCAGTGATAAATACTCCTATCACTGGGTAAATAACTCCAATAGCCCCAAAACACTTATATGTTTTCGGGCATATAAAATTACATGATAAAAGTATTCTTAAACTGGGTACAAAAAACTAAGCCCCATATTAAAAGTGAAACGGGACTGCTACTTTTTGTTCCCACTATCAAATTGACAGTTTATTTAAGAATACCTTGCCGCATATTTATTAACTCCTTTTAAATAGATACTTAAATAATAGCACGTAAGAGCATATTTGTAAAGGAATCTCCAATTTTTTTATCAAAGAGAGTACGTGATTACAAAAATAGCTGTAATAATGTACCAATATTTGTTATTCTATAATCTTCCAATTACTCCCGTTCTTTTCAAGTACCAAATCAAATTGAGATACCTGCGTTGCTTTGGTCTGCTGGTCGATATACTCCACTGTCAGCGATACCGTGATTGATTATCCTTACGATTGTGAATAGGATTTACCAGTTCTTGAAAGATGTACTCTTTTCCGATTGGTTTTAATATCCCGTCATTCACATAGTAGGAAAGTTCACTGGCTGTCGCTGTAGGATAGAGCTTGAAGAACGTCGTTAAAAACTCATTGATTTCATTGGTTGTAATGGAATCAACCGTCCCCTCACTTTCAATGGCTTTTGGTTTATAACTTGATTTCTTAGGTATGTTGGTAATGGTCGGATTCTTAACCAGTACCATATTTCCAGAACCATCTACATAGACACTCACTATATAAGCAGAGTGGACGGTCTTTGTATTTTCTCCCTCTGTAATGAGCTGGTCTACACTGTAGGTTACATTAAACTCATTGTCGCCAGTTGGCTCTACCGTCCATATCTGAAATCCTCTTACAGAAGACGATACAGGAATATCTTTGCGTACTGTATCAACATTGAGAGCTTGAAGTTCATCTGTCAGATAGCCTTTTAGACTTTCCATTCGATTATCAATGGACTTATCGGATTGCTCCCATGAATAGTAGACTTTCGCAAAGTTCTCTACAAAATTTTCTACATGATGAGTATCAACGTATTCCTTTTCTATGATAGTTGTTTCGTGAATAGTATGAGTATCTATAGCTGTAAAGTGCTTGAATATCGCAAAGCTGAAACTAAGCCCTAAAAGTACCCACAAGGCAATCACAACCTTTTTATGAGGATTGACCTTATAGACACGAGGTTTCTTTTCCTTTGGTATCTGTTTTTCTTTATTCTGATTTTTTCTAAATTTCATCATTAAATCTTCCTTTCTCATTGTTTGATTCGTCCTGCTCCCACTAAATGCTGTTGCCAGTAGGGGCTTGTTAAGTCGCATAACCGATTGGGTCGCCTGCATGAAACATACGGTTATTGCCAAGGTATATCCCAACATGAGTAATATAAGAGCCAGCGTTATAGGTAGAATGAAAAGAAAACCAAATCGCCAGCTTGTGCTTCCGATAGTGGGATATGCTGGGTCACATCATATTGCTGTTGTGCGGTTCGTGGTAAGTTAATTCCAGCTTTTCCATACGTCCATTGTGTCAGTCCGCTACAATCAAAAGAAGTAGTCGGGGAGA
>ENA-OQBS01000018-OQBS01000018.1-human-gut-metagenome-genome-assembly--contig:-NODE-18-length-10340-cov-0.816998_pt1 | contig 10340 bp, 12 predicted proteins | sample MGYA00242748_ERZ504555 | MGnify/ENA primary metagenome ERZ504555 (study PRJEB26092, sample SAMD00036269) | human gut metagenome | host: Homo sapiens | study: EMG produced TPA metagenomics assembly of... | reverse complement strand
TACATCTGTTGTATTCTTCTCTCCGGAAATCCCCAGCTCACTGTAGAGCCTTTCCAGAATCGGAATTGATTTTCTCACATGACATGCTGTACCATTACAGACCTTAATGACATATTTTCCTTTTGGTTCAAATGAGAAATTCTCATAAAATGTTGCCACACTGTACGCTTTGGCCTCACTGATGCCGATTTTTTCCGCAACATAGCTTAAAAGCTCTGGCGGCAGGTAGCGATATTCGCTCTGGATATCCTGAATGATCGGAATCAGAGATTCCTGATAAGCTCCATGTGATGCAACGATCTCATCTGCTTTGTCATAGTAGCTTTGATCTAACATATAACCCTCCTTTTGATACATTTTTGTATATTTTTATTACATTTTCAGTGTCTCTTGCGTAATATTATATGTTAGAATATACAATCATTCAATATTTTTTATCCAGTTTTCTATGAATATTTTGTAAATCATTACTGTTCACAATAACTGTGAACCTTCTCCAAACTCAGGATTTTAAAAAAGAACAAAAGCAGAAGAACAGCTTTGCATTTCACAGCCAAGTCTGAGCCACGCGATCGCACAGCTGGAAAAAGAGCTGGGGATCCCGCTGTTTGAAAAAAACGGAAGAAATACAACCCTGACACGATTCGGAGAAGAATTTCTCTCCTGTGCGGAACACACGCTGTCTACTCTGGATGAAGGAATCACAACACTCCACAGAAATGCACGGGGCGAAGGTCTGATCCGCATCGGGATGCTCAGGCCTCTTGGAATCGAATACATTCCCCGTCTGGCTGCCGGTTTCCTGAAAGCGAACCCGGGACAGGACATCCAGTTTACTTTTCATACAGGTGTCACGCAATATCTTCTGGATGGTCTGGCTGCACGAAAATATGATCTTGTATTCTGCTCTCAGCCATCTGAAGAACACAAATTTACAGCGGTTCCGATACAGAAGCAGAATCTGATCCTGATCACACCGCAGTCTCATCCACTGTCTGCTAAGGACAGCGTGGATCTTGTTGAGACCATTCCTTATCCGCAGATCTTCTTTGAAAAGAGCGCCGGTATCCGAAATGTCATTGACCAGATGTTTGCCAGGACAGGCGCCTCTCCTAAAATAGCCTATGAGACCGAAGAAGATCAGGTCATTGCAGGTCTGGTCGCACAGGGATTCGGTATCGCTGTTGTACCTTATATGGATATTTTACAGAAACTGAACGTCAACATTCTTCAGATCCGCTCTCCAAATTATGAGCGGGCATTCTTTATGGTGCATAATGACTGCGTATTTATACCGCCTGTAGTACAGAAATTCCGTCAGTTTGTGTTGGATGACGGGATGATGCTGACAGAGGAACCTGCCTGATTATACAAAAACATGATCTGCTCTCAGACAATCCTCTATCTGAAAACAGATCATGTTTACGTTCTATTATAAATAAAATACTTCAATTACATCCGGGAATGTTTGTTCCGAATACTCTCTATATGAGATTTTTTTATTTTACAACTACCTTCCTGAAGTTTTTCTTACCTTTTTTTCAGAACGATACCCTCTCCTGACAGTGCATCTTTTGTAAATACCGCATGAATGTCTGCAACTTTCTCTCCGTCTGCTGCAACTCCACCCTGCTGTACTGCACGTCTCGCCTCAGATTTAGATGGAACCAGACCACTCTTTAAGAGCAGTGTCAGAATATCAATCTCATTTCCTTCAAAATCTTCTTCTGTCAGCTCTGCTGTCGGCATCTGTGCTGCATTTCCCTGGCTGAACAATGCTCTTGCACTCTCCTGTGCCTTATTTGCTTCCTCTTCTCCATGTACCAGCTTTGTCAGTTCAAATGCAAGGATTTCTTTGGCGGTGTTAAGCTGTGCACCTTCCCATGAATCCATCTTGTCAATCTCTTCCAACGGAAGGAATGTCAGCATACGGATACATTTCAGAACATCTGCATCTGCCACATTTCTCCAGTACTGATAGAAGTCAAACGGAGAAGTCTTGTTTGGATCAAGCCATACCGCACCGGACTGTGTTTTTCCCATTTTCTTTCCTTCAGAGTTCAGAAGCAATGTGATCGTCATCGCACTTGCATCCTCTCCCAGTTTCCGACGGATCAGTTCTGTTCCTGCCAGCATGTTGCTCCACTGGTCATCCCCGCCAAACTGCAGGTTACATCCGTATTTCTGGTACAGTGCATAGAAATCGTACGCCTGCATGATCATGTAGTTAAATTCCAGGAAACTTAATCCTTTCTCCATTCTCTGCTTGTAACACTCTGCTGTCAGCATACGGTTTACACTGAAATGTGCACCCACTTCACGAAGCAATTCTACATAATTCAAATCCAGCAGCCAGTCTGCATTGTTTACCATCAGGGCTTTTCCTTCAGAGAAATCAATAAATTTACTCATCTGTTCTTTGAAACAGTCACAGTTGTGCTGAATCTGCTCCGGTGTCATCATAGAACGCATATCCGTTCTTCCGGAAGGATCTCCGATGTATCCTGTACCGCCTCCGATCAGCGCGATTGGTTTATTTCCTGCCATCTGCAGACGTTTCATCAGACAAAGCGCCATAAAGTGCCCTACATGAAGACTATCTGCTGTTGGATCAAATCCAATATAAAATGTTGCCTTTCCTTCATTTACCAGTTTGGAGATTCTCTCCTCGTCTGTCACCTGCGCAATCAGACCTCTTGCTTTCAATTCGTCATAAATCTGCATCTTTTGCATCCTCACTTCCCTAAAATATAAAAAGAGCCTTCATCCGAAAGGACGAGGGCTCATAAGCTCGTGGTACCACCTTTTTTCACAGACGACTCGCACCATCTGCCTCTGTGAGTCAATCTCGCACCTTTTCGATACTCAATCACTCAGTGCAGTAACGTGCACCAATCCGTCACAGCCTACTTTCCTGTAAGAGTTCGGTGTGAAGCTCTGAGATGTATTCATACAAGATGTCTTCCTGCGCCTCTCATCAGCCGGCTGCTTTCTGTCTTCGTCCATTCCTGTACTACTTGTTCTCTTCTTTGCCTGTTTCATATACTATCGAAATCTTATCCCATTCCCCCTTGTTTGTCAAGGCTGATTTGAGATTTTCTAAAGTTCCTGAAGCACCTGTACTGCTTTACGGATGTTCTCTGCCGAAGTCTGCCAGATCTCAAATTCACTGAATCCCGGAATCCCCCATCGGTACACCTTCTCTCCGAAACTCCATCCGGCTGTCAATCACGACTTTCCCGGACATATGGTATGCCCTCGCATTTGTGTAAGGAGCCAGTTTTGCGATACTCTCCGGATTGATACCTGCCCCCGCCAGAATCTCGATCCTGCCTGCACTTTTCTTCACCAGATCCTTGATCAGATCACGTCCCTCCCAGGCAGAGCTTTTCTGTCCGCTTGTAAGGATCGTATCAATTCCCAGTGAAATGCACTGCTCCATTGCCTCATAAGGATCCCGGCAAACATCAAAGGCACGGTGCAGCGTAATTCCCATGTCCCCCGCTTCTTCCACAAGAGCCTTCATCTGCTCCATATTCAAAGTTCCGTCCGGATTCAAAATTCCGAATCACAATGCCGTCCGCCCCCAGTTTACGGAACATTCTGACTTCATCCAGAATCATACGAAACTCGTAGTTATCATAACAGAAATCCCCAAATCTTGGACGAAGAAGTACACGCACATTTAAACCTGTCTGCTCCTTCACCTGACGGAATAGGGATTCTCCCGGGGAAGTCCCTCCGATCACCAGATTGGAACAGAGCTCGATTCTGTTCGCTCCGCCTTTTTTCGCTTCGATCGCGGACTGCACACTGTCCGCACATGTCTCTAAAATGTAATTCATTTTTGGTCTGCCTCTCTACAATTTTTCATTTTTTATTTTCACTTATTTCTCTTATCAAGAAAGGTAAGCAACGCAATATAATAACTTCGTATGCTGTCCTGTGCGCCCCCTGTCACAGGTCTTTCCTGTTTGAGAGTCTATCATACTTTCCATTTGATTTCAACAAACTTCTTATCCCCTCCACTCCACTCAAAAAGGCCGCTTACAGCGGCCTCATGAGTAAAGGGATTTAAATTTTGATTTTATTTACACAATTTTTTTGAACTCGTCAGCTACGAACTGAACTTTTGTTCCGATGATAACCTGTACGGATGTTTTTCCAGGACGGATTACTCCTGCAACACCTGCAGATTTGATCTTCTTCTCATCTACTTTTGTGTAATCTTTGATTTCAAGACGAAGTCTTGTGATGCAGTTGTCGATGGATGCTACGTTTTCTTTTCCGCCGACACCCTCCAGAATAATTTTAGCAACTTCTGTGAAGTTATTGTTTGCAAGTTTTACTGTTGTCTCATCTACATCATCATCCTCGCGTCCCGGAGTCTTTAAGTTGAACTTCACGATTGCGAAGCGGAACACCACGTAGAATACGATGAATGCTGCGATTCCAAGAGGAATGATCATCCATGTTTTCTGAGCAGCCGGAAGGGATGCTGAGAATAACAAGTCTGTCGCACCTGCTGAGAAGCTGAATCCTGCGCGGAATCCAACCAATGTTGTAATTGTTACGAAAATACCATACAGTAAAGCGTAGATTACATACAGAACTGGAGCAAGGAACATAAATCCGAACTCAAATGGCTCTGTAACACCACATACGAATGCTGCGATCGCTGCAGAAGCAACAAGACCGATTGCAACTTTCTTCTTAGCAGGTTTTGCTGTATGTACCATAGCAAGCGCAGCACCAGGAATACCGAACATCATACATGGGAAGAATCCTGACATGTACATACCAAGGCTCCATGTAACATCTGCTGATGTCTCGCCTGCCCAGAAGTGTGTCAGATCTCCAAGGCCGATCGTATCGAACCAGAATACGTTGTTCAGTGCATGGTGCAGACCGAATGGGATGAGCAGTCTGTTGAAGAATGCATAAATACCAGCTCCAACAGCATCCAGGCTTACGATTGCTTCTCCAAGTGCAACCAGTGCTCCGAAGATAACCGGCCATACAAACAGCAATACAACAGATGCAATGATAGATACAACACCTGATACGATTGCCACACAACGTTTACCGCTGAAGAATGACAGCCAGTCAGGAAGCTGTGTATTTTTTAAATCTGTTGTAGCACATAGATCCAATCAGACCTGCGATGATACCAATAAATGGATTCGCGATTTTATCGAATGCTAATGTAGAAGTTTCTGACAGAGTTCTGATAACAGAAACGTTTGCTGTAGAAAGCAGGTTTGTGATCATCAGCCAGGAAGCCAGCGCAGAAAGAGCAGCTGTACCATCATTATCATCTGCCATACCAACACCAATACCGATCGCGAACAGGATTGCCATATTATCGATCAAAGCTCCCCCTGCTTTTACCAGATAAAAACCAATCTGCTGAATGATACCGTTAATTTCTCCACCCTGCATTGTAGCCGGACACATCCAGTATCCAAGTCCCATCAGGATACCACAGATAGGCAGACATGCTACCGGGAGCATTAAGGATTTACCTAATTTTTTGTAAAAAATTTCATTTCTTTTCCTCCTTCTCAAAATCCTTTTCCTTATTGGAATCCCTTTATTTATTTTAATCCGGCAAGTACCACCGGTTTAAAACCATATCTATAAAACTATTTTTCTTCTACGGTCAGAACATCATCTCCGGCGTTGACCTCTTTGTCTGCCTGAGCTGTCACAGCCGCATAATCTGCTGTGTTGCAGATCAGCATCGGTGTGATGATATCATATCCTGCAGCTTTCACCTTCTCAAGATCTACTGTCAAAAGCAGATCTCCCTTTTTCACGGTATCTCCGGCTTTTACATGACCTTCGAATCCCTCTCCTTTTAACTGTACCGTATCCAGTCCCACATGGATCAGAACCTCTGCCCCAAAATCTGTCGTCAGGCTGATCGCATGAAGGGTATCAAATACCATTCCGATCGTACCGTCTGCCGGCGCATAAATTTTGCCTTCTGATGGAATCACCGCAACTCCGTCTCCCAGAATCCCCTCACTGAATGTCGGATCGCTGACTTCTTTGAGAGAAACTGCCTTCCCTTTTGCCGGTGCTCCTAATACATGTGCTTTATCTTTTTTCTTCTTAAAAAGTCCAAACATCTTTCTTCCTCCTTTTATTCTTCCGCAGTCGTCACTCTCCGGATGTGGATCGCCAGATACATGATCTCCTCTCCTGACAGGCTGCATTTTGTCTCTTCTTCAATATATGCAGCAACCATCTTGCTGCAGTCATATTCTTTCTGATATTTTTTTCTGCATCAGCTCCGCCAGTTCAGACTCCTCATCCGGAAGAAGCTCTTTTCGGTAGACCCGCTGAAGCAAAAACTTGATATGTGTTACAAATCTCTCATAATGGAGAGATGTTTCATCCAATTCAATCTGAAGCTTCTCTTCTACAATTTCCAGTATCTTTTTTACCAGATTCGGAAACTTCACTGCATCCCGAATATCTGTTCCATATTCTGCGTTCAGGAAATGAAGTGCAATAAATCCCGCCTCATCCTCCGGAAGCCGGATCCTCAGCTTTTCTTCAATCGTCTTGACCGCATACATTCCCAATTCATATTCCCTCGAGTAAAACCTCTTAATCTCCCATAACAATGCATTTTGCGGCTTAATCCCCTGCTGATATCTTGTGATCGCGAAATTAATATGATCTGTCAGTGTCACATATATACTCTGATTGAGCTTTAACTTCAGATTTTCTTTCGCATAGGTGATGATATCACTGGATACCTTTACATGCTCAAGCGGCATGTCTGCAAGAAGATCTTTAAACTGTTCTGCAAGTGTCTGACTTTTGATCCGGAACACTTTCTCAATCTTGTTCTCCTGAATCTGCCTGCCGGGCTTCATACCAAACCCAAGCCCGCGTCCCATGACAACAACTTCTCTTCCTTTGCTGTCTACAGCCGACACGATATTATTATTTATAATTTTTTCAATTAACATTCTATACCGAATCCTCTTTTATACGAATCTTTTTCCTGTTCTGTCAGTTGTGTCTGGAGTTCCCCGTAAAATAATAAAAACCAGCTTTTACAAGAGAATAAACCTATGGTATTACTCTCTCGTAAAACTGGTTTTGCCTGCCTGACAGTAACAATCCAATTTGATTCAATTCGTTATATAAACTATACCAGAGGTGACACCTCAAGTCAACCTTCCGGCAGCCCCGAATTTAGATTTTGGTAATATTGTTTATATTTTTTTTATATTTTCGTATAAATGTACCAACGCTTTTTTATCTTGGGATTTTAGACAGCGCTGCCTCATCTGCCACCAGTGTCACATCGCTGTGCATCTGCAGGATTGAAGCCGGAACCCGTGGTGTAACCGGTCCAAAAAAATGCATCTCTTACAATATCTGCCTTATCTTCTCCGCTGACAATGATCAGAATCTTCTTTGCCTGCATGATCGTTCCGATTCCCATCGTATATGCCTGTCTCGGAACCTCATCTGCGGATGCGAAGAAACGCTTGTTTGCTTCGATCGTGCTCTCTGTCAGATCTACACAGTGTGTCGTCTTATCAAATGCATCTGCAGGTTCATTAAATCCGATATGACCATTGTGTCCCAGTCCGAGAAGCTGAAGATCCACACCGCCAAGAGAACGGATCAGTTCTTCATAGCGCGCACACTCCTTTTCTCCATCCGGCTGTGTACCATCCGGCACATTTGTATTCTCTTCCTTGATGTTTACATGATTAAACAGATGCTCATGCATGAAGTAGTAATAGCTCTGGTCATTTTTACGGTCCAGTCCTTTGTATTCATCCAGATTGACAGAAGTCACCTGAGAAAAGTCCAGATCCCCTTTTTCATACCATTCTACCAGCTTCTCATATGTACCGATCGGTGTGGAACCTGTTGCCAGTCCCAGTACACAATCCGGTTTCATGATCACCTGTGCAGACAAAAATATTCGCGCTTTTTTTGCTCATATCATTGTAGTCTTTTGTTGCAATAATCCTCATGTTCCATTTCCTCCTCTATCCATACCAGCCCGCGAACTCCAAAATGCGGCCGATCATCATTCATCCGAAACGGATAAATCATATTTATTATATACTTGTTTCCTGCTTTTGTACAATCTAAAAATTGCTTTCCTTTTTAGATATTATTCTTCATACTCGATTCCTACAAGAAACAGCCCCTGCGGCGGAGCTGTCACCCCTGCGGCTTTGCGGTTCTTCGCTTCCAGAATCTCCTGTACCTGCTCCGGGGTATAAAATCCCCGCCCCACGCGCACCAGTGTCCCCACAATGATACGCACCATATTATACAAGAATCCATTTCCCTGTATCCGGATAGTAATCTCATCTCCCACCGGCAAAATATCCAGACTGTAAATCGTACGCACGGTATCCTCCACATCCGTACGCACATTACAAAAACTCACAAAATCGTGAGTCCCTACCAGATACTGTGCAGCCTTTTTCATCTTCTCAATATCCAGATCAAATGACACAAAATACCGGGTCAGCCTTCTTGTGGGATCCGGTATTTTCGCATTCAGAATATGATATTCATACGTTTTTTTTGAATTGCAGTATCGCGGATGCCAGTCTGCTGACACTTCTTCTGATCTGATCACAACAATATCATCCGGAAGCCTCTGGTTCAGGGCATATGAAATCCGCTCCGGCGGAATGGAGGTTTCAGAATCAAACACTGCCACATTCCCAAGGGCATGTACCCCGGAATCTGTTCTGCTTGCCCCGATGACCGTAATCTCTTCCCCTGTCAGTTTTCTGAGCGCACGGTTCAGAACTTCTTCCACCGTAATTCCATTCGGCTGGATCTGCCATCCACAATAATTCGTTCCGTCATAAGCAACGGTCAGTTTCAATCTTTTCATAATTTTCTCAATTCCTTCGTCCTAGAATATCCAGATATGAAACGGCACAAATCTTCCCAGCACAATGATCACAGCCAGATACACTGCTGTCACAAGATACGCAACTCTGTCACGGCTGTAATACACGAGCGGTTTCATCTTGGTACGCCCTTCTCCGCCACGGTAACAGCGCGCCTCCATTGCCATGGCAGAGACTATTGGCACGGCGAAATGCCGATACGAACAACGGAACCAGAATCGGAATCATGGCCTTTGCTCTCTGAATGATATTTCCACTCTCCAGATCTGCCCCACGTGCAATCTGTGCTTTCATGATCTTGTCTGTCTCCTCCAGAAGGATCGGAATGAAGCGCAGCGCGATCGACATCATCATTGCCACCTCATGTACCGGAACTTTCACTTTGTTCAGCGGTCGGAGCAGCTTCTCTATCCCATCTGTCAGTGCATTCGGAGTGGTTGTAAATGTCATGATCGACGATCCCGCGATCAGATAAATGAGACGGATCGCCATATATACCGAGATTTCCAGTCCATCTTCTGTAATTTGAAAAATCCAGAAATGAACCAGCACCTCTCCTCCGTTATTCAAAAACAGATTAAATGCTACTGTGATCAAGAGCAGGATCATAATCGGTTTTAAGCCCTTCATAATAAACTTCAAAGGCACTTTACTTAAATGGATCACCCCTGCCAGGAACAAGGTTGCAACCAGATAGCCGAGTACGCTTTTCTGTACAAACAACGAGATCAGAAATAACAGTGTCGCCACGATCTTCACCCTGGGATCCAGACGGTGTATTACGCTGTTTGCCGGATAGTATTGTCCAATTGTAATATCTCGAATCATAATTTTGTTTCCTCCGGATGCTTCCCTCTAAAATAGCGCATGATCTCATCTGCCGCCTCTTCTACTGTCGTCACATCATTGCCGACCTGCAGTCCATTCTGCCCGCAGATCCTGCATAATGTAAGTTACCTGCGGCGCAGCAAGGCCAACCTCTTCCAGTTCCTGATAATGTGCAAACACTTCCCGGGGCGTTCCATCTAAAAACTTTTCCCCGCGGTTCATCACAATAATTCGATCCACATATTTCGCGATATCTTCCATACTGTGAGATACGAGAATGACCGTCATATCTTTCTTTTCATGGAGAAGGGCAATCTGATCTAAGATCTCATCTCTCCCTTTCGGATCCAGCCCTGCGGTTGGCTCATCAAGTACGAGTACTGTGGATGCATTGCAAGTACCCCTGCGATCGCAACTCTTCGTTTCTGTCCGCCAGACAGATCAAATGGAGATACTTCATACAACTCTTCTGGAAACCCGACAAGTTTTAATGCCTCTTCTTGCCCGCTCTTTACACTCTTCGGGAGACAATCCTTGATTTTTCGGTCCGAAACAGACATCTGTGATCACATCTGTCTCAAATAACTGATGTTCTGG
>ENA-OQBS01000017-OQBS01000017.1-human-gut-metagenome-genome-assembly--contig:-NODE-17-length-10345-cov-0.746624_pt1 | contig 10345 bp, 13 predicted proteins | sample MGYA00242748_ERZ504555 | MGnify/ENA primary metagenome ERZ504555 (study PRJEB26092, sample SAMD00036269) | human gut metagenome | host: Homo sapiens | study: EMG produced TPA metagenomics assembly of... | reverse complement strand
CAAGTTCATAAGCAATGGACGGGTATTTCCGTTTTGCCAGTTTTTTCTTTATATTCTTTTTTTCTTCAGTTTGGCATCTTCTTTTGAAATCGCACCTTCTGCAACCGCATGATCGTAAACTTTTTTATCTGCTGCCGCACGCTTCTGGATCACATCCGTCACCACATCGATATCATACGGAATCTCCGGAAGCAGAATCACATCTGCACCGCCGGCAATTCCCGCATGCAGCGTGACGTGTCCCACCTTATGTCCCATTACTTCAATGATAAACACACGGCTGTGAGAGGTTGCCGTCGTATGGATCCGGTCGATCGTGTCTGTCGCAATATCCACTGCACTCTGGAAGCCAAATGTCATATCCGTGCCCCACAGATCATTGTCGATTGTTTTTGGCAGTGTCACAACATTTAAGCCTTCTTCTCTTAACAGATTCGCTGTCTTGTGTGTTCCGTTTCCTCCCAGGATCACCAGACAGTCAAGACTTAACTTATGATAAGTATGCTTCATTGCCGCCACTTTATCCAAACCGTCCTTATCCGGTACACGCATCAACTTAAACGGCTGTCTCGATGTACCGAGGATCGTGCCGCCTCTTGTCAGGATTCCGGAAAAATCCTTTGATGTGAGCATATGAAAGTTGCCATAGATCAGACCTTTGTATCCGTCTTCAAATCCATAGATTTCCACATCATCCCGTTTTGTGCAAACACCTTTTACAACACCGCGCATTGCAGCATTCAAAGCCTGACAGTCCCCGCCACTTGTAAGCATTCCGATTCGTAACATATCCGTATCCTCCTACTCTTTGATTTTATCAATTCCGCACCAGAAATCGGTGCTAAAAGACTTTATTTCCTGTTTTATCTTATCACAAACAGGCGAAAATGAACAGTTTTATATTCTCCCTCAATTTTTCTCAAACTTTCCGATTGGTAATTTTCTTTCCATTGTGTTAAAATAGACACAGCGTAAAACAAAACAGATTTGAAGGAGATAACTTAAACATGGAAGGAAATGATCCTTGCTGGTGCGGCAGCGGCAAAAAATATAAAAAATGCCATATGCCGATCGAAGAAAAAAATAAAACTGCACAGAGACAGAGGGGAAATTGTACCTTCCAGAAAGCTTTTGAAGACTCCGGCGCAGATCGAAAAGATCAAAAAAAGTGCGGCTCTCAACACGGCTGTTCTGGATGAAGTTGCCGCACACATTCGCGCAGGCATGAGTACTGCTGAGATTGACAAGATCGTATATGATTTTACAACTGCACACGGTGGAATCCCGGCTCCTCTGAATTATCAGGGCTTCCCGAAAAGTGTATGCACCTCTATCAATAATGAAGTGTGCCACGGAATCCCGGATGAAAACATCATCCTGCAGGAGGGTGATATCATCAACGTCGATGTATCTACCATTCTGGACGGCTATTTCTCTGATGCATCCCGTATGTTCATGATTGGCGAAGTATCCGACCGAGCCAAACGTCTGGTGCGTGTTACAGAAGAATGTGTAGAGCTTGGTCTTGCAGCGGCAAAACCATGGGGACATCTGGGAGATATTGCAGATGCGATCAATACCCACGCACAGGCAAACGGCTACTCTGTTGTTGTTGATATCGGCGGTCACGGAATCGGACTGGAATTCCACGAAGATCCGTTTGTCAGCTATGTCACACCAAAGGGCAGCGAGATGCTGCTCGTACCCGGAATGATGTTTACCATTGAGCCGATGATCAACGAAGGCAGCCCGGACTTCTTCGTAGATGAGGACAATGACTGGACGATCTACACCATTGATGACGGACTGTCTGCACAGATCGAATATATGGTTCTCGTAAAAGAAGACGGAATTGAAATTCTTACAAAATAGTCAAAAAGCTGCGTACACAGGACCTCTCCTGCTGCACACAGCTTTTTTTATTTACTTCATCAGCATATGCAGATATTTTTCATACTCGACTCCGTCATTGCGCGGAATCTCTTCTTTCACTGCATCTGTAATCGCTTTCTCGATAAAGCTTCCTGCAAGTTCCATCATGGACTTCAGATTTTCTCCTCTTGCCAGTCCGCCTGCCAGCACGGAAGCAAACAGATCACCTGTTCCGGAGTAGCTTCCACCTACATACGGGAATGCTGCAAGATGTATCTCTTTTCCCGTCACTGCCAGATTTCCCATCTTCTGGATCCCGTCTTCATTGTCACAAAACTGAATCCCTGTCACTACAACAGTTCTTGGTCCATCTTTCCTCAGGTTTTCCGCCAGCTGCCTGATCACCGTAAGAAGATGTTTTTCGTCCGTCATATTTTCGATCATCCGATAATCTGTATCCGTCAGAATACAAAGCTCCGTCAAATTTGGGGTCACAATATCCGCCATCTTCGCAAGCTCCCGCATCTTTCTGCAAAACTCTATGGAGAAGATATCAAATTTGTATCCATGATCCCCCATGATCGGATCTACCAGCAGAAAGGCTTTCTTCTTATGAAATGTCTCCGCAATATGGATCATATGACCGATCTGCTCTTCATCTGCTGCAAATCCTGTATAGATACCGTCAAACCGTGCCTCCATCTTTTCCCAGGATCGCCGAAACTGCTCCATTTCTTCCGTAAGGCTCACGCAATGATAGTCTTCATATCCTGTCTGTGCACTCAGCACAGCTGTCGGGAGCGGACACGCCTGCACGCCCATCGCTGAAAGTACTGAAATTGCTGCCGTGAGAGAACATCTCCCAAATCCTGAGAGATCGTTAATTACTGCTACTTTCTTTCCCATACTCATCCACCTGCATTTCTCTGACTGGCTTCATGATCAGAACAGAATGTTTTCCCATATTGACAACAGTCTCTCCATCCTCCACCAGATAAATGTCTCTTTCTGTCGTATAGCTCTTTTCCCAGGAGTACATCAGACGCTCCATCTTTCCTTTCATAGGCACCTCCGCCTGCCACACCGGGATTGTCACTTCCTTTAGTTCCTTACTGTTATTTAACACAACAATGATCTGTTCACCTTCCTGAAATCTTGCATAAGCAAGAACATTGGATGACCAGGAAAGCATCTTCAGAGAACCTGTACGCAGAGGCTTCTCACGCTTGTGGATCCGGATCATTTCTTTATGGAACTCTACAAGTTCTCTGTTTTCCTGTCCCCATGGATAGGTCCTGCGGCTGTCCGGATCGGTAAATCCACAGACACCTGCTTCATCTCCGTAATAAACCGTAGGTGCTCCTACCCAGGTCATCTGAACTGCCACTGCCTCCCGCATCACTGCCAGATTGATCCCTTCTTCTGCCGCTTTGCTTCCAAGCTGTGCCACTCTTCCTACAATGTGATTCGTTCTGGTCAGGAACCGGGAATGATCGTGGTTAGACAGTTCATTCATCGCCACCTGTAATGACGGGGTCAGCATGCTTGCCATAAAATGATTCATCGTATTGACAAAGTTGTCTGCATTCCCCCACAAGTCTGTCCTGCGCTCATCACTGTGCTTTTCCATTCCTGTCAAGAACCAGGTCAGCGGCTCCATAAAGGCATCATAATTCATCACGCTGTCCCATTCATCGCCCTGAAGCCATTCTCCCGGATCTCCATAGTGCTCCGCCAATATCAGCGCCTGCGGATTGGCACTTTTTACAGCTTTTCTGAAATTCTCCCAGAAGATGTGATTGTATTCATTGCTGTATCCCAGATCTGCCGCCACATCCAGACGCCATCCATCGGCATTATACGGCGGCGATACCCATTTCTTTCCGATGTTTAAAATATATTCCTCCAGCGTGGGAGAATCTTCATAGTTCAGCTTCGGCAGCGTATCATGTCCCCACCATCCGTCATAGTTTTTTATTATAAGGCCACGCTTCTTCTCTTTCATCAAAAAAAATGAAAGAAATCTCTGTACGGGCTCTGCGCACTGACATAAGCACCTTTTTCGTATTCCGGCTGCGGTTCATAAATCCGTTCCCGGTCCATCCACTTATTGAAAGAGCCACAGTGATTGAACACTCCGTCAAGAATCACCCGCATGCCCCTTGTGTGCATCTCCTCCACCAGTTTTGCAAACAGGCGGTTGCTTGCCTCCAGATTCCGAATGTCCCCTGTCCGCTTCTGATATTTTGTCGCTCTGGTATTGTCCTTTTCTCCCTCTGGAAGAACCTCTCCTCCGTCTTCTATAATCACGCCGTAATGCGGATCGATGTAGTCATAATCCTGAATATCATACTTGTGATTCGACGGGGAAACAAACAGTGGATTGAAATAGATGACTTCAACTCCAAGCTCTTCCAGATAGTCCAGTTTATCCAAAACTCCCTGCAGATCTCCTCCATGAAATCTGCGGATATCCATTGCCGCCGGAAATTCATTCCAGTCTTTCACTTTACAGACCGGCTCTCCGATATAAACGTATTCTCCATCCTCCACATCATTGGATGGGTCTCCATTACAGAAGCGGTCTACAAAAATTTGATACATCACTGCGCCTTTTGCCCATGCCGGTGTGGAAAATCCAGGCATGATCCGGAAATTGTAATATTCCACCGGATGTTCCGATACGCCACATCGATGATAGCAGAGCTCTTCACTCTCGCTTTTTATCCGAAAATAATAAACAAACATCGTATCTGTAAGCTGCACTTTTGTTTCATAATAATCAAACACTTCCCCGGAGGATATCTTCTGCATCTGCAGTGCTTCTCCTCCTGAAATCAGACAGACCTCCTGAGCGTCATCTCTTGCCGTTCTGAATCTCAGCCTGACTTTTTCATGGATACCCGGTTCCGCAGGTATGACATAATCCGATGTCCCATCACAGAACAGCGCATTTTTATTCATATAAACCTCCTTTGGGGCAAGCCCCTTAAAATGCCTGCCCGGCATTAAAAACAGCTTGCCCCATTCTACACCTACTTCTCAAAAAGTGCTTCAAACTCCAACTTCTTGTTAATCTTTTCTTTTTCCAGCAATAACTGGGCACAGGCTTCCAGTACAGACTGATGCTCCTCCAGAATTGCTTTTGCTTTCAGATAGCACTCATCAATGATACGTTTGACTTCCTCATCGATTGTTCCCGCCACTTTTTCACCGTATCCTCTGGATGTGTGACCAAAATCACGTCCGATAAAGACTTCATCGCTGTCATTGTCATAGTTGATCAGACCAAGACGTTCTGACATACCGAATTTGGTGATCATGGATTTTGCGATCGCAGTTGCCTGACGGATATCCTGAGATGCACCGGTTGTAATATCATCAAAGATCTGTTCTTCCGCTACACGTCCGCCGAGAGACACTGTAATCTCCTGAAGCATATGTCCTTTTGTATTGAACATATCATCGCCTTCCGGAAGCGGCATCGTATAACCGCCTGCTCCTCCTGTCGGAACAATGGACACACTGTAGACAGGTCCCACATCCGGCAGTACATGGAAGAGGATCGCATGTCCCGCCTCGTGATATGCTGTAATCCGGCGTTCTTTTTCAGAAACCACACGGCTCTTTTTCTCCGGTCCGATCCCGACTTTGACAAACGCATGCCGGGATATCGGACTGCTGAATATACACTCTGTTTTCCTTTGCAGCCAGAATCGCCGCCTCATTCAGAAGGTTTTCCAGATCTGCTCCTGTAAATCCACTGGTTGTCTGCGCAATCTGTTTCAGATCTACATCGTCTCCCAGCGGTTTGTTTCTCGCATGTACTTTCAGAATCTCTTCTCTTCCTTTGACATCCGGACGTCCAACTACCACATTTCTGTCAAAACGTCCCGGACGTAAGATGGCAGGATCCAAAAATATCTTTCCGGTTGGTCGCTGCCATCACAATAATACCTTCATTAACACCAAAACCATCCATCTCTACCAGCATCTGGTTCAATGTCTGTTCTCTCTCGTCATGACCGCCGCCAAGTCCGCTTCCTCTGCGTCTGGCAACTGCATCGATCTCATCGATGAAAATGATACATGGGGCATTCTTCTTCGCATCCTGGAACAGATCCCTGACACGGGACGCTCCCACACCGACAAACATCTCTACGAAGTCAGATCCCGAAATCGTAAAAAACGGAACCCCGGCCTCTCCGGCAACTGCTTTTGCAAGAAGGGTCTTACCGGTTCCCGGAGGCCCCTCCAGAAGCACTCCTTTTGGGATTCTTGCTCCCACCTGAACATATTTTTTCGGAGATTTCAGGAAATCGACAATCTCTGCAAGCTCTTCTTTTTCTTCCTGCAGCCCCGCAACATCTGCAAATGTCACTTTCTTATCATTCTCAGAACTCATACGGGCACGACTTTTTCCAAAATTCATTGCTTTTGCATTGGCACCGCCACTCTGTCTGTTCATCATCATCGTAATAAACATGAATCCGACAAGCATCAGCACAACCGGGAGAACCGTCGTACTCAGCACCGAATCCTGAGGGATCGCGCTTATGCGGTATTCCACATCATTTTTATCCAGCAGCTTCTGCGTCTCATTGACATCCGATACGTTGACACGTCCCGTTTCCCTGCTGTCGCGCAATGTCAGTGTGACCACTCCGGTAGGCACTGCCTTATTCTGGTTGATCACCACCTCTGTCACGTTGTCATCCTTTATCTCCTGTTCAAACTGAGTAAAAGTTATCTCCTGCCCGCGCATCTGTACACGGCTCGTCATCCATAGCACAAAAAAGATCACAGCAATAAACACAACCACGGTTGCGCCGCTTATGCCTTTATACTTCTTGTCATTCAATGATACTGCTCCTTCCTATTCCACACCTTCTACGACTCCGATATATGGAAGATTTCTATATTTCTGTGCGTAGTCCAGTCCATATCCGACTACAAATTCGTCCGGTATCTCAAATCCGACATAATCTACTTTTACATCTCTTTCTCTTCTCTCCGGTTTGTCCAAAAGAGTACAAAGCTGAATGCTCTTTGGATTTCTTTTCTTCAGAACATCGATCAGATAATACAGTGTACGTCCGGAATCAATGATGTCTTCCACGATCAGAACATCTTTTCCCTCGATGGATTCATCCAGATCCTTTGCAATTCTGACAACACCGCTGGATGTTGTCGCATCCCCGTAGCTGCTTACACACATAAAGTCCAGAGAAACCGGCACACTGATTCTTTTAGCCAGTTCACACATGAAAAATACTCCGCCTTTGAGTACACAGATCATATGGATCTGCTTTCCTGCATAATTTTCGCTGATCTGTTTTCCCAATGTTTTGATTCTTTCATTTACTTCTTCTTCTGAAACTAACACTTTAATTGTCTCTGCCATGTTTTTTATCCTCCATTATTTTGATCTCTATTATCCTTTTTGTATGTTCAGATATCTGATATCTGCTGCTCATCCGATATCCGACAACCCACAGTATCTGATGCCCCTCGGCGATCAGCAAAATCCGTTCTCTGCTTTTTGCAGGAATCTTCTCATTGATAAAATAAGATTTGAGCTTCTGCGTACCGCCCTGTCTGTTGACACCCAAAACATCCTCCGGCTGTCTCGTTCTTACGGTGAGACTATTTTTTATTATATCATAGTCAAACCATTTCGTGTAGGGGGGTTTGCGGTATCTGTTCTATCGAAAAATTCTTATCTTTTTCCCAAATTGTACAGCATATTCGCAGATTCCTGTCTTTTAATCGGGTAATTCCGGGAATTATAAGTTCTTCCCGGCACTCTGTCTGTCTTTCCGCTGTCTGTTTTATCAAAAGTATTCCTTCATAATTCCTCTCTGCACAGATATTGTAGGGAAGATTTCGCTTTCTTCCGCTCTGCTTTTCAAACAACTCCGCCACTGCCGCAACGTGTACAGACACAAGATCCTTTCCTGTTCCCGCCAGATTTTCCAGACACTTCTGAATAATCCCGTTTTGGATGACCGGATCACACTGCATCCATTCATCCCGCAGAAGCAAAAGCCCCTCTTCCTCCTGCCTTACCACACATCTGCAATGCACTTCGATTTCCCGCTCCAGATAATCCCTGATCTGATTTAACTGCTCCATCGTTTCATTCATGTGACGGACAGCCTGCCTGTTGACCTGCTCCTCCAGCATAGGAGGATCTGATGCCGGATCCTGTTTCTGGTATATTCATCCCCGGCATTGGTCTCATCTTCACAGTAGGAAAGCTGATGTTCTTTCAGATAATACTCAATTTCCTTCCTGTTTATTCCAAGAAGCGGACGGATCATATATCCATTGACCGGCCGGATCCCGGAAAGCCCCCGGATTCCGGTTCCTCTTGCCAGATTCAAAAGCATCGTCTCTGCATTATCGTTCTGATGATGCGCAAGCGCGATCTTGGTCCCCCCATAACGGATCCGCACCTCCTCAAACGCCTTTCTGCGCACCAGACGCCCTGCCTCCTCCACAGACAGCTTTTTCTGTGCAGCGATTTCTTTTACATTCTCATGATACACAATACAGGGAACATTCCGCTCCCTGCAAAATGTTTCCGTAAACCGTTCATCTCTTTTTGCAGTTTCTCCGCGAAGTCCGTGATTCACATGCACTGCGATCACATCAAATCCGATTTTTTCCTGCAGCCTCAAAAGTACAAAAAAGCAGGCATATCGAATCCGCGCCGCCCGATATCCCTGCGATTACTTTATCTTCTTTTTGCAGCATATGATTATTTTTGAATAAAATTTAAAACTTTCTTTTCCATACTGTAAACTATACCGAATCCGTCCCCAAAATGCAAGTATCCTGACAATTCCAAATCCCTACTGCCAGTACTGTCATATCATCCATCGGTTCTTCTCCGGTCCAGTTTAATACCTGCTCCAGAATGTGATGCGCAAGCTCTTTGGGATTTCCGCCTGTCGTTCCACCGATGATCGTTTCCATCAGAAGGTCCTGTTCCCCAACCGGCAGAGCATCCAGCACACCGTCCGTTATCATAACAACAAAATCTCCGTCTTCCAGCGTTCTCTGCACAGATTCGATTTCAATGGAGTGCATGACCCCGATCGGCAGACTGGACGAACTGATACGCTCCACTTTGTTTCCTTTTTTGATAAATGTGGAAGAAGCTCCTGCTTTGATCAGACGACATTCTCCTGTATACAGATCAAACATGCTCAGATCCACCGTGGAAAAATGGATTTCCTCACGCCCCATCACCAATGTCGTATTGATCATCTGAATCGCCGCCTTTGCCGGAAATCCGGCTTCCAACAGCTCTTCCAGCAATTCCATGACAAGCGTACTCTCCCGGCATGCCTTCTCTCCGGATCCCATTCCATCGGAAAGCGCCACTGCCAGTTTTCCTCCGCCAAGCTCACGCATCATGAAATTATCACCTGAGATCTTGTTGCAGTCCTTCCCAATCCTTGCCACACCGTAAAGTGTATAAAACACCGGACCTTCCATGCACACAATCGTCTGATATTCTTTCCCCAGCATAAACGCCTGATCACTCTCTGCAATGAACTGTCTCCCCATCACTTCTGAAACAGCCTTTACGAGCGCTTTGATCGTAACGCAGGTATTTTTCACTGCTCTTGCGGTAAGATGTACTTCATATTTTCCTTCTCTGTTCAGGAAAAAACTGCTGTACAGTACACGAATCCCTCTCTTTTTTAAATGAGATGCCAGCTTTTTTTCCAGACGCTCGTCCGAAAATAAACTTTTTTCCAGCTCTTTCGCCGTACTGCGGAGCATATCCGCAAACGTATCCATCTGAACCGCGCACCCTTCCCTGCCAAGTACGATCCGGTTATTCCACATCATATTCTGTCTTGCATCGTGAAATGCACCCAGCATCTCCTGTAAAAACGCTTCCCACCGCAGACACCTCTGCTGAAGCTTCCTTTTTGTTTCTGTATTCAGTTCACTCCCGTAATGATCGATGGCAGATAAAACTTCATATCCCATCTGATAGGTATGTACAAAATCCTCTTCCCAGCACCAGGAACATTTTTCACAGCTTTTGCAGGCTCTTTCTTTTGTCCGGTCAAACATATCCTCAATCTCCTCATTGGAAAATGCGGATTTCTTTTCCTCCAGATGAAGAAATGTCCGGGAAAGCTGTTTGATAGAATCTGCGTATTTTTCAATCTGTGTCACATAGGGGCTGGTGTGCAGTGCCTGTCCATTTTTCATGGCGATGTCCTCCTAGTTCTTATGTATGTAATATTAGAACATGCAAAAAGCCCCAGGAATTTCCCGGAGCTTCTCTTTCGTATCGTCACTATTTTGCCGGCTTGAAAATGATCTCATTCGGATCCACCAGCCCTAATTTTTCTTCTGCAATCTCTTTCACGTAATCGTCTGTCTTCACATACGCTTCGTATGCTTCCACTTCCTTTGCACGCTTTTTCTCTTCTTTAATTCTGTG
>ENA-OQBS01000016-OQBS01000016.1-human-gut-metagenome-genome-assembly--contig:-NODE-16-length-10604-cov-0.598740_pt1 | contig 10604 bp, 15 predicted proteins | sample MGYA00242748_ERZ504555 | MGnify/ENA primary metagenome ERZ504555 (study PRJEB26092, sample SAMD00036269) | human gut metagenome | host: Homo sapiens | study: EMG produced TPA metagenomics assembly of... | reverse complement strand
GTGCTGGAAGAGATTGAACAGATCATTGAAAATGAAGATCTGACAAAATTCCTTCAGATCATTGAAGAACGTGTCAATGAATCTGATTATACTGCAATGGATCTGGCAGCAGCATTTTTTAAAATACTGTTCCGGACAGCAGGAGACAGAAGAAAAAGATATGGAATTTGGAGATACCGGGGCGGAAGAAGCCGGAATGGTTCGTCTATTTATTAATATTGGTAAGAAAAACAAAGCAAAACCGGGAGATATCGTGGGCGCAATTGCCGGTGAAAGCGGAATTCCGGGAAAACTGATCGGAACGATCGATATGTTTGATAAGTATACATTTGTAGAAGTTCCGAGAGAATATGCACGAGATGTACTCAATGCAATGAATCATACGAAAATCAAAGGAAAATCTGTTGCGGTAGAGCCGGCAAATCAGAAATAATCAAACTGGACTGGTTAAAAACACAATAACTGGACATTTTCATCTATCCACTCTGGTGGTAGGATAAGACCATCAAAAATGAAAAGAGGGAAAACGATGGAAAAGAGAAAGCAGACAGTAGTAAAACTGGCACAGACAGCACTTTTGGCAGCACTTTGCTTTGTATCATTTACATTTTTGCAGATTAAGATTCCGATGCCGGGTGGAGATGCTACATCCTTCATATCGGGAATGCATTTTGTGTTCTGGGAGCATTGCTCTTAGGCGGATGGTACGGCGGACTGGCCGGCGCAATCGGGATGACGATTGCAGATGTTCTGGATCCGATTTATATCGTAGGAGCACCAAAGACATTTGTGTTGAAGCTCTGTATTGGTCTGATCGTAGGACTTGTGGCACATCGTATCGGGAAAATTAATGAAAGTACAGATAAGAAATATGTATTTCGCTGGAGTGTCCTTGCATCCGTTGCAGGACTGGGATTTAACGTGATCGCGGATCCATTGGTGGGATATTTCTACAAACAGTATATTTTAGGACAGCCGCAGCAGATGGCAGAAGTACTTGCAAAATGGAGTACAGCAACCACATTTGTGAATGCAGTCGTATCTACGATTCTGGTGGCAGTTCTGTATAATGCACTGCGTCCGGTGTTGTTAAAAAGCGGGATGCTGCAGATTGTAAGAAAAAACAGAAGAAGTCAAAAATTTGAAATAGAGAAATATGAAAACCACAGGAGAATCTCAATCAACATGATTCGCCTGTGGTTTATTTTACTTAAGCATGAATCGTAGTTCCGGTCTTACCCTTGAGTGCATCATTGATCTTGTCATAAGATGTGATCAGAGCGGTACGTCCTTCCCCTTTTCTTCTACAAATTCAACGGCAGCCTGGAATTTCGGGAGCATGTTGTAGACTCCGAAATGTCCCTGCTCCATATATTCTTTTGCCTGTGCAGCTGAGATTTCTCCCAGTTTTCTTCGTTGTCTTTCCGAGATTGATACATACCTGCTCTACACTTGTCAGGATGATCAACTGATCGGCATCCACACCTTCTGCAAGTTTTCCGGCAGTCAGGTCTTTTTCAATGACTGCGCTGGCGCCTTTTAAGTGATTATCCTGTTCCAGTACAGGGATTCCGCCTCCACCGGCAGCGATTACGACCTGATCAGCATCCAGAAGTGCGTTGACTGCATCCAGTTCCACGATCTTCACAGGATGCGGAGCGGAAACGACTCGTCGGAATCCTTTTCCGGCTTCTTCGATCACATAATTTCCTTTTTTACGCTCTTCGTTGGCTTCTTCTGCGCTCATGTAACGTCCGAGAACTTTGGTTGGTGTATAGAAAGCCTCGTCATAAGGATCTACGATAACCTGTGTCAATACAGTGCTGACTGTACGGTAGATTCCGCGGTTCATCAGTTCTTCCCGGATTCCGTTCTGGAGATCGTATCCGATATAGCCCTGGCTCATGGCAGAACATACAGACATCGGTGCAGCTGTATAATTTTCATGACGCTGTCCGAATTCATTCATGGCAGTGTGGATCATCCCTACCTGTGGAGCATTGCTGTGGGTGATCGCAACCTGAAATCCGGCTTCGATCAATCTGCGATTACTTTTGATGTATTTTTTTACTGCGACTTTTCTGCTCCGGCAATGTAGTTCCAAGAGCACGGTGTCCCAGTGCAACGACAACTCTTTTCTTCATAGTCATATCCCTTTCGTTAAATAATTGTGATGAGTAAATTATATTATTTTTCGTACAAAAAAAGCAACGTTATTCCACGCAGAAGTTGTGGATTATCGATAAAAGGCAAAGAAGACATCCAGCAACATCAGCATTCCCAGCAGAACACATACGCAAAGCAGGAACCAGAGCGGGATTTTTCTGGTAACCTGTTTCCATTTTGGTGCGATGAAATACTGGCAGGTGCATCCGATCAGTCCCAGGAACACGGCATCCGCAAAAAACGGAGGCAGCAGAGATGGACGAAAGTATTGAGAAATTTTGTGCAGGTCTGCGTGCCAGATCATCTGGACTGTAAAATCTGAAAGGTATCCAATCACAGAGTATAATAACCCGTTCATACAGAATGCCAGAATCGGATTTTTTGCAAATCGGTGCAGCATCGTTACGCTGAGAACACCGCAAATTCCATAAAGAGGAATCCATGGACCAAGCAGAATACTACGGTTCAAAAAGACCCCTTCCATTGTGAGATAGCTCAGTGTTTCCAGAATCCATCCAAGAATGGAAAACAGAAAGAACAGCGAGGCCAGTGTCAGCGGGTGATAGGAACCGGTCGGAGCCAGAGGCTGATGCACAGCACGGACCGGCGGCTGGACAGAAAACAGAAAGGCCGGATACTGATGTGGCTCAAAATAGGCAATCTTTGTATAAGGTCCTTCGGAATCGTCATAAAGCGCTTTGCGGATCAGTAGCTCGTCATCAGAAAGCTCCTGTTCCAGAAGTGGATCATTAAACAGTTCGTAACGGGGAGCGCGGGACCGGATATAATTTTTTTCGCAGGGGTCATATATAATTCAGCATCGGTGGCTGTCTGATAAGGATTGACAAACAGAAAATCCAGAATACCGAATGTAAGGAGAGAAAGAATGCTCCATCCGATAAAAGACAGATGCAGAAGAAACATCCGCCATTTGTTTCCGCGCATCAGCTGTCTGGATAAAAAGAATGCATCCTTTCGTCCCATCGTCGGGTTCTCAGCCAGTATATAAGGAATCATGCTGTATTCGTACTTTTTGATGATGCCGCCGATGAACGTCAGGTTCCAGAAAGTCTGAAAAACACAACGGCAGGTCATGATCCATGCAGGGTGGGAAAAGAAGTTCACTTTGTAAAGAAAGAAAAGCTTACTGATCGTTGTCTGCTGATAAGTGCGTGCCTCCAGAAAGAAACGGGCTTCTCCGACAAGCAGCACGTTTTGAATGAAGACAGTGTAGAGAAAAGACAGCAATACCCCCAGGAGAAGCAGAAAAAACGAGGTGGAAAAGGGATCATGAAAGGCCTCGTTGACTGTCTTTAAAGCGGCAAAGAGAAAAGATCTTCCGCTGGTATACATATTGAGGATGTGTTCGAACAGACTTGCCAGTGGTGTACCGGAAAACGAAATCTGAAATACGTGCTGCAGCGTGTCTGTTGCGATCGAGGAATTGGAGGCATCTGGAAAATTCATATGTGTCTGAACAAAAATTGTTTGCAGTCCCGGGCGAAACTGCCGGAAAATAAAAGTGGAAGATGCAAATGAGGTCGTTAAAAATGCGATCAGAAAACAGACAGATACCATTTTCTGATAGTTGCTCTTTAGTGATTTTTTTGCCTGATGTTTCAGATGTTTTCTTGTCCACATAACAGGATTCCTCCGATTCTGATGATAGACCTATTATAGTTGCTTCACGCCAGACTGTCAAAGAAGATTTGCACCTTGTCAACAGAACCTGAAATCTGCTAAAATTTAGATTGCTGTGAATAGCAACCATAGAACAAGGAGGATGAAAAGTTGAGAAAATTGATTCCTTATTTAAAAAACTATAAAAAGGAAAGTATTATCGGACCGCTGTTTAAACTTTTAGAGGCGGTATTTGAATTGATTGTGCCATTAGTCACTGCAAGAATTGTTGATATCGGAATTCAGAACCGGGATATCCCGTATATCTGGAAGATGGCGGCATTGCTGGTGGCGTTTGGTGTAATGGGACTTTTGTGTTCCCTGCTGGCGCAGTATTTTGCGGCAAAAAGCAGCTGTCGGTTTCGGAACAGAACTTCGGCATGATCTGTTCTGCCACATTGAACAGCTTTCTTATGCTGCAGTGGATAAGGCTGGCAGCGCCACGCTGGTTGTCAGGATCACAAGTGATATCAATCAGGTACAGTCCGGCGTCAATCTGGTGCTTCGTCTGTTTCTGCGATCGCGTTTATTGTGGTAGGCGCAATGGTTATGGCATTTACGATCAATGTAAAGATCGCATTGATCTTTGTCGTGACAGTTCCGCTTCTGGCGCTTGTGATCTTACGGTATTATGATCGTGACGATCCCTCTGTATAAAAAAAGTGCAGAAAGCACTGGATCAGGTGCTTGTCTCTACCAGAGAAAATCTGGCGGGAATCCGTGTGATCCGTGCGTTTTGTACACAGAAGAAAGAGCAGGAAGAGTTTGATACAAAGAGTGAGATACTGATGAAGCTGCAGTTTCTGACCGGACGGATTTCAGCGCTGTTGAATCCGATGACATATATTATTGTCAACGCCGGGATTATTGCGGTTGTCTGGTATGGGGGCGGACAGGTATATGAAGGGCTGCTGACACAGGGAGAGGTAATCGCCCTGGTCAATTATATGTCCCAGATTCTTCTGGCGCTGGTGGCGCTGGCGAATCTGATTGTTTCCTTTACAAAAGCAGTAGCATCTGCAGCCCGTCTGAATGAGGTGTTTGCACTCAGATCCGAGCTTGTGGACGGAGAGTGGGAGAAAGCAGAGGCGAAAGCGGAAGCCGTGAAAGTAAAGATGGAACACGTGACATTCTGCTATCCGGGCAGTCAGGAGTCGGCGCTGGAGGATATTTCTTTTACCGCGAAAGCAGGAGAGACGATTGGAATCATTGGAGGGACAGGTTCCGGCAAGACAACTCTGGTCAATCTCATTCCCCGGTTTTATGATGTGACAGAGGGAAAAGCCGAAATCGATGGACTGGAGATTTCAAAATACCGGACAGAGGCTCTGCGAAAACAGATCGGAGTGGTTCCGCAGAAGGCAGTGCTGTTTTCCGGTACTATAAAGAGTAATCTTCAAATGGGAAATGAGCAGGCATCTGAACAGGAGATGTATGCAGCATTAAAAACCGCACAGGCTTTGGAGTTTGTGGAGGAGAAGCCGGGAAGGCTGAATGCTCCTGTCAGTGAAGGCGGAAAAAACCTGTCGGGAGGGCAGAGACAGAGGCTGACGATCGCAAGAGCACTGGTGAAAAATCCACAGATCCTGATTCTGGATGACAGTGCATCTGCGCTTGATTTCGCTACAGATGCGGCACTTCGAAAAGCATTGTCCCAGGATACGGAAAATATGACAGTATTTCTGGTATCGCAGAGGGCTTCTTCTGTCATGCATGCCGATAAGATCCTGGTATTGGATGACGGAAAGATGGTGGGATACGGCAATCATGAAGAGCTGCTTGGAGAGTGTGGTGTTTATCAGGAAATCTGTCGGTCTCAGTTTTCGAAAGAGGAGGGGGTTCAGTATGCATAAAAAGAAAAAAAAGTGTATGGAAAAAGATACTCTGGCTGATTCGGCCCTATCTGCATTTTTTGATGCTATCATTCGTATTTGCGGGTATTTCTGCGTTGCTGACATTGTATGCTCCGATTCTGATCGGTAATGCTGTGGATCTGATTATTGGAAAAGGAAGTGTGGATTTTGACGCGATCGGCAGGATTCTGTTCAGGCTGGCAGGGATTATTGTTATAACAAGCGCTGCGCAGTGGCTGATGAATCTGTGCAACAACCACATTACGTATCGGGTAGTTAAGGATGTCCGTACAAAGGCATTTGCAAAGCTGCAGAAGCTTCCTCTGAAATATGTAGACAGCCATGCATATGGAGAGACCATCAGTCGGATCATCACCGATGTGGAGCAGTTTTCGGACGGGCTCCTCATGGGATTTACTCAGTTCTTTACCGGGTGTGGTGACGATTTTGGGGAACCTGGTATTTATGCTCCTGATCAATGTGAAGATTGCGTTGGTTGTAATCCTGATCACGCCGGTATCTTTGTTTGTGGCAAGCTTTATTGCGAAGAGAACCTATGTGTTTTTTAAAGCACAGTCAGAGACCAGAGCACAGATGACATCCCTTGTCGATGAAATGGTGGGAAATCAGAAGGTTGTGCAGGCATTTGGATACGGTGACCGGGCAGTGGAGAGGTTTGATACGATCAACAAAAAGCTCCAGAAAGTCAGCCTTCAGGCGATTTTCTTTTCGTCCATTACGAATCCGAGTACCCGGTTTGTCAACGGACTGGTGTATACAGGGGTTAGTATTGCAGGTGCGTTTACCGCAATCGGAGGCGGGATCACGGTGGGGCAGCTGTCTTGCTTTTTTAAGCTATGCAAACCAGTATACAAAGCCGTTTAACGAAATCTCAAGTGTGGTCACAGAGCTTCAGAATGCACTGGCATGCGCACGGCGGGTATTTGACTTTATTGAGGAACAACAGGAAGAGCCGGATGCGGCATCGGCGATCGAACTGAAAAATCCAGACGGCAGTATGACACTGGAACATGTCAGTTTTTCTTATAATCCGGAGATTAAGCTTTTGCAGGATCTGAACCTGAAGGTAAAGCCGGGCCAGAAAATTGCGATTGTAGGACCGACGGGATGTGGAAAGACGACGCTGATCAATCTTCTGATGCGTTTTTATGATATTCAAAGTGGAGAGATCCGTGTCGGCAATACCGGAATTCAGAATATTACAAGAGACAGTTTGCGGGCCAACTTTGGAATGGTTCTGCAGGAGACCTGGCTGAAAGCCGGAACGATTGCAGAAAATATTGCGTATGGAAAAGAAGATGCCACAAGGGAAGAAATCATTGCGGCGGCAAAGGCGGCTCATGCGCATGGGTTTATCCGGAGAATGGAGCAGGGGTATGATACGCTGATTCAAGAAGAGGGCGGAAACCTGTCACAGGGGCAGAAGCAGCTTTTGTGTATTGCCAGAGTTATGCTCAGAATTCCGGATATGTTGATTCTGGACGAGGCAACCTCTTCGATCGATACCCGTACAGAAATGAAGATTCAGGAAGCGTTCCAGAGTATGATGAAAGGACGCACCAGCTTTATTGTGGCACATCGGCTTTCTACCATTCGGGAGGCAGATGTGATCCTCGTGATGAAGAATGGAAATATTATTGAACAGGGCAGCCATGAGGAGTTGTTAGAAAAAGGCGGATTTTATAAAAATCTGTATGAAAGCCAGTTCGCGTCTTAGAAAAAAGCCCGGGGGAGATCATGCATTTCCCCCGGGGCGGTCATATATTCATGCTCGCGTTTATTCTGCAAGACAGTCTTTTGCGAGCCAGTGCTGATTGGTCGGTGTGAGGATCGCTTTGTACGGAAACGGTCCCGCACCGCTTTTTTTCAAAGCAAGAAGTGCCTGATCCAGCTTCTGGCTGGAAAGTCCGCAGAATACGATCATTGTATCGGAGAGCTCTTCTCCGTCATAAATTTCTTCAGAAGGTGTCATGTCCGGCAGCCCTGCAAGTACACCGAGAGGCTGGCTGTAATCTTTGAGTGTAATGTGGCGGAGACGCACACGAAGCGGAAGCAGTGCACGTTCCACTTTCTTTTTTACTTCTTTGTCTGATATATGGAATAATAAAATGCTTTCTCTCATACAGATGAAATCTCCTATCTCTCTTTTTGTATTTATTGTAATAGATTTTATCTTGTAAGGAAAGGGCAGATTATAAAAAAATCTATTGACGGGTACAGGGAAAAGAAATATAATAGCTGTATTAAGAAGATAAATACAATAATACGACAGGTGTACAGCACACCAGGCACAGCCGGGAGGAAAAGTATGATTGAGATTAAGAATCTGACAAAGACGTATAAGTTGAATAAAAAGCAGATGAAAGAATCCAGAACCACAAATCCGATCAAGACGGCAGTCAATGCTCTTACGCTGACTGCGAAAAAAGGTGAGATTTATGGCCTTTTGGGACCCAATGGAGCAGGGAAGACGACTACGCTGCGCTGTATTTCCACGATCATCAAGCCGACAAAGGGCGAGATTTATGTAGATGGGCATGAGGTGCGCAAAGAGCCGGAGAAAGTGCGGGAAAAGATCGGATTTCTGACCGGAGATATCAAGCTGGATCCACAGTTTTCCCCGGATTATATGTTTGACTTTTTCGGGAAGATCCATGGAGTGAAGCCGGAGAAGCTCAAAGAACGAAAAGAGGAACTGTTTACTTATTTTGGGATCAAGGATTTTGCGCACAAAAAGATGAAAGAGCTGTCAACCGGAATGGGGCAGAAGGCTGCAATTGCAGTCAGCCTGGTACATGATCCGGATATTGTTATTTTTGATGAACCGACAAACGGTCTGGATGTCGTGACGGCAAGGAGTGTGACAGACTATCTGAAGCGCCTGAAAGAGGAGGGAAAGCTGGTCATTATTTCTACACATATCATGTCAGAGGCAGAGAAGCTGTGTGACCGGATCGGAGTGATCATTGACGGAAGGAAAGTGAGTGGAAGGGCATCTGGAGGATATCTTAAGAGAGACACAGACAGAAGATCTGGAGGATGCGTTTTTTGAATTGTACAGTCAGGTAAAAGGAGGCGGGGAAGATGCGTGAGATTCGATTGATCTGTAAAAAAGAATTATCCAGAGTGCTGACAGACAGAAAGATGTTATTTTCTGTATTTCTTCTGCCGGCGATCATCATGGTGGTCGTAATGAATGTAATGACCTGTTTTCGAAAAATTTGGAGAATGATGTCAAATCTCATGCGCCCATTGTTTATCTGCAGAATGCCCCGGAGGGTGTGGAGCAGTACTTGAGGCGTATAAATGAGAAGATGGATCTGCGCACGGTGGATGACGAACAGAAAGTGACAGAGGAAATCAGAGATGGATCAGCCGATTTGTGGATTTGCTTTTCCGCAGGATTTTCTGGAGCAGATAGAAGTTTATAAGACAGGGGATGAGATTCCTCAGATCAAAGTTTATTACAATCCGTCCGAAGAGTATTCGCAGGCTGCCTATGAAGGTGTGGCAGGCGGATGTCTGGAGGTTTACCGGCAGGCACTGTTGTCAGAGCGTGTCGGAGATATGCAGTCTTTGACAGTATTTACGGTGAATTCAGACAATCCGGACATGGTAATCCAGGATGAACAGAAAGCCGGCGGCAAAGCACTTGGCATGATGCTTCCGTATTTTGTGACGATCTTACTTTTTGCGGGAGCAATGGGACTGGGAACCGATATGGTGGCAGGAGAAAAAGAGCGCGGTACCATGGCAAGTATGCTGGTAGCGCCGATCAAAAGAAGCTCGATCGTACTCGGAAAAGTATTTGCGCTGATGATCATTTCAGGAATCAGTTCGGTTGTATATGTTGCGGTTATGGTAGGCTTTCTGCCACAGATGATGGGGGCTTATGGAAGTGAGGGGCTGGGACTGAGTCTGGAAGTCGGGCAGGTGCTGATGATGGCATTTTTGCTGATCGCGATCGCATTCCTGTATTCCGGAATCATTGTTCTGATTTCTGTCTTTGCAAAAGATACAAAAGAGGCAAGCAGCTATATTATGCCGGTTTATATGCTGATTCTGGTTTTGGGGATTGCGACAATGTTTACGACGCATAATATTGAAAACTGGTATTATGCAGTACCGGTGTTTAATACAGCGCTGGCGCTGCAGGGTATTCTTACAGGGGATGTGAGTGTGATGCAGTATGCGGTGACACTGGCAGAGACATTGATCCTGGGAGTGATACTGATCACGGTAATCGCAAAAGCATTTGAAAGCGAAAAGGTAATGGCAAAATAGAAGTTGTTTCAGACAGAGCATTTCACAAAGAGAAGGTGCCTGCATATAGTAACAGTAAGAAGGCTGCTGTATGCAGGCGCTTTTTATAGCGGCAGAACGGATTTCGGGAAGCGGGTGTGAGGTGTGAGGCTCTGTGAACTGAGGGAGAAAGAAGTGATCAATATATGTAACTGCAGAAGACTTGGCTGTGTGGTGGATGTGGATATTGATGTCTGCGATGGAAAGGTTCTGGCGATCATTATTCCGGTTCCCGGGAAGATCTGCGGGATACTTGGCAGTGACGGAGAATATGTGATTCCGTTCGGTTGTATTAAAAAAATCGGGCCGGATATCATTTTGGTGGAAATCTGTGAAGAAAAGTTTTTGCAAAAGTACTAGATGTTGGTTATAATGGGGAAAAGAAACCAAATGCAAAGGAAAAAGAAAGGCGGAAACGAGTATGAAATGTCCGTATTGTGGTCATCCGGATACGCGGGTGATCGATTCCAGACCGGCGGAAGACAACAACGCCATCCGAAGAAGAAGATCCTGCGATGAATGCGGGAAACGCTTTACAACCTATGAAAAAAGTAGAGACGATTCCCCTGATCGTGATCAAAA
>ENA-OQBS01000015-OQBS01000015.1-human-gut-metagenome-genome-assembly--contig:-NODE-15-length-10606-cov-0.558832_pt1 | contig 10606 bp, 11 predicted proteins | sample MGYA00242748_ERZ504555 | MGnify/ENA primary metagenome ERZ504555 (study PRJEB26092, sample SAMD00036269) | human gut metagenome | host: Homo sapiens | study: EMG produced TPA metagenomics assembly of... | reverse complement strand
TGGAGAGTACGGTAAATCTGGGGCTTTCGGTGCTTCCGCCATCCATTGCAGTCGTAGGATTGTTTGTGATCGGCTGTTTTATTTCTGTATCCATGGGAACCTCCATGGGAACGATCGCAGCGCTTGCTCCGATTGCAGTCGGAATCAGTGAAAAGACAGGATTTTCTCTGGCAATCTGTATTGGAGCCGTTGTCTGCGGAGCAATGTTTGGTGATAATCTGTCCATGATCTCAGATACAACGATCGCCGCGGTAAAAACACAGGGCTGCGAGATGAAAGATAAATTCAAGGCAAATTTTCTGATCGTACTCCCGGCGGCGATTTTAACGATTGTGATATTCTGGCTGATGACAAGAAACGGAAGTTATCAGATCCGGGAGGAGATGCCATACAGCATCTGGAAAGTACTTCCATATCTCGTTGTATTGGTGGGAGCACTGGCGGGGATTAACGTGTTTGTTGTTCTGATCAGTGGAATTGCGTTATCTCTGATCGTGGGCGTTGCAACAGGAAGCATCGGATTGTCTGAGATTTTTAATGTCGTAGGAGACGGTGTGACCGGAATGTATGATATCACGGTAATTTCGATCATTGTTGCCTGTATCGTGTCACTTGTCAGAGAATATGGTGGAATCCGGTTCATCTTAAATCTGATCAAAAGCAGGATCAGAGGAAAACGAGGCGGTGAGTTTGGAATTGCTGTGCTGGCTCTGTTTGTAGATCTTTGTACAGCCAATAATACGATTGCGATCGTGATGGCAGGGCCAATCGCAAAAGAGATCAGTGAAGAATTTGACATTGATCCAAAACGATCCGCGTCCCTTCTGGATATTTTTACATCCGTGGGGCAGGGAATGATCCCGTATGGAGCTCAGCTTCTGTCTGCGGCAACTCTCACAGGACTGACTCCGTTTGATATTATTCCGAATTTGTTCTACCCCGTCCTGATGGGTGTCAGTGCAATTCTCTTCATTGTATTTAAGAAACAAAATTGATAAAACAGAGCACTTATGATATAATTCATGGCAATAACAGTGTGAAGAAAGAAAAAAGAGGGCGAAGATATGAATTTGTTATACAAAAGCACAAGAAATTCTGAGAAAAAAGTAACAGCGTCTGAGGCAATCTTAAAAGGGCTTGCAGAAGATGGCGGACTCTTCGTGCCGGAGCAGATTCCGACACTGGATGTGACAATGGAAGAACTCAAAAACATGACGTATCAGGAGACCGCATACGCAGTGATGAAACAGTTTCTGACAGACTTTACAGAGGAGGAGTTAAAGCACTGCATAGACAGCGCATATGATTCCAAGTTTGATACAGAAGTGATCGCCCCCCTTGTGAAAGCTGGAGATGTCTATCATCTGGAGCTGTTTCACGGAGCGACGATCGCGTTTAAGGATATGGCATTATCGATCCTTCCGCATTTGATGACAACATCTGCAAAGAAGAATCATGTGACAAAGGATATTGTCATTTTGACAGCAACCTCCGGAGATACCGGAAAAGCTGCGATGGCAGGATTCGCAGATGTGCCGGGAACGAAGATTATTGTGTTTTATCCGAAGAACGGTGTCAGCCGGGTGCAGGAGATGCAGATGGTGACACAGAAAGGTGCCAATACTTCAGTTGTGGCAATTCATGGAAACTTTGATAATGCACAGAGCGGTGTCAAAGCGCTTTTTGAAGACCAGGTGCTTGCAAAGGAACTGGATGCGGCAGGATATCAGTTCTCTTCCGCAAATTCGATCAACATCGGTCGTCTGGTACCTCAGGTTGTGTATTATGTCTATGCATATGCAAAACTGCTTCAGAATGACGAGATTCAAAGTGGAGAGAAGATCAATGTGACGGTTCCGACCGGAAACTTTGGTAATATTCTGGCAGCATACTATGCAAAACAGATGGGGGTTCCGATCAATAAGCTGATCTGTGCATCCAATGAAAACAAAGTCCTGTTTGATTTCTTCCGTACAGGAACATATGACAAAAACAGAGAATTTGTGCTGACATCCTCCCCGTCCATGGACATTTTGATCTCAAGCAATCTGGAGCGGCTGATCTATACAATTGCAGGACAGGATGGTCAGAAAAATGCAGAACTGATGGATGCATTAAAAAAGTAGTGGTGCATATGAGATTACAAAAGAAATGAAAGCAAAACTGGATGATTTTGTGGGAGGTTAATGCAACGGAGGAACAGACAGCACAGGCAATCCACGATACATATAAATGTACCGGATATGTGATGGATACACATACGGCAGTTGCTTCTTGTGTATGTGCACAGTACAGAGAAGAAAGTGGGGGATGAGACAAAATGTCTGATCGCTTCCACAGCCAGTCCATATAAATTCGTAGGCAGTGTGATGCGTGCAATTGATGCAGAATATGCGGGAAGAGACGAGTTTGAGCTTGTGGACGAGCTGGAGAAGCTTTCTCAGGTTGCCGTTCCGAATGCGGTCAAGGAGATTCGTGATGCGAAAATCCTTCATACAAGAGAGTGTGATGCAGACAAAATGAAAGAGACAGTGAAAGAAATATTAGAAATCGAGGTATAGTCAATGAGTGCGGACAGTATGAACAGTGTGTTTGGTTTTATCGGAATTCTTGCAGTAGGATGCGGGATATATTGCCTGTATGCATATTTTAACATGAAAAAAGACGGACACATTAATGAAACGATTTTTCTCCTGGGGAAGAGTTAATTCAGAAAAGATGTGCAAAGATAAAGGAAGCATATCTGAAAAAGGCGTTGCCGGCAGTTCTGGGATTTGGAATTGTTTCGATTCTTTATGGAATTGTAGATTGTATCCACTGGTATGTAAATCCGATGGAGATGGTGGACACAGTGGGCGGCATTCTTTTTATGGCAGCACTGGTGGTATTTGCAGTGTATACGATGCAACTGAAAAAGAAATATTTTTAGAAAGATACAAGGGGAATATCAACGAAAGAGAGTCAGGAGGATCTGACTCTCTTCTTACGTCATACAAATTGCAGAAATGATTCCTCTATCGGAGTAATAACGTTCTAATGACAGGGTTTATAAAAAAGATATCAGCGGCTTTATCACTCTGACAGACTTTGTTCAGTTTTTTTGGCTGCCATGGAGAGTTTCATACTGCTGACACTGCGGGCTTTTTGCTTACAGCTTCGTACGCAGCGCAGGCAGGAAATACATTTTTTCTTGTCCGTCTTTTTCGGATCCTGTGCAGAGATTGCTCCGGCAGGACATGATTTGACGCAAGCTTTACATTCCGTGCACAGGCTGACATCTGCCTTTGGAATCAGTGGAGTTTTTGCGTATTTGCGATATGGAGTGTTACCAGGTACCTGAATGGAGAGCGCAGAGAGATCTTCATTTTTGATACGGCGGTTTAATGCGATCCCGAACTCACTGATTGTCTTTAGATCCGCTTTATTCGGACGGCTCAGACCAATTGAACGAACGATCGAATGCTCAGTAGGAAATGCACCGGCACCGATTACGTGGAATCCCCGATTTTCCACCTCGGTTTTTAATTCTAACAGAGCATCTTCGTATGCCCGGCAGCCATAAGTTGCGATCAGCGCAGCCGGAGTGTTGTTTCCTTTGAGTGTCTCGAAATAAGAAAGAAATGTTTCGGGAACCCGGCCGGAATAAACCGGGATTCCAAACAGGACAAAATCTGTTTCGTCAAATTGCAGAACCGGCTTTTTTTCTTTATGTACGGACAGGTCAAATGAGACGGATTTAAGGTCAATCTGACGTGCTGCCTCCATGATGACCCTTCTTGTCGTCCCTGTCGGACTGAAATAGACCAGTTTTAATTCAGTTGTTTTCATAATAGTATCCTCTCCTTGCATTCAAATGTAAATAATGTTACTATACCATAAATTTGAAAAAAATACCATGAAAAAAGAAATGGAGTATGGGTTGTAAAATCTATGTAAATAGGCTATAATAAATTCAACGGAAAACCTGAGATGTTCGATAACCTTGTTATTTTGAACCTACAATACTTTAAACGGGATTCTTATATTTCTGTAATATGTCAAGCCTCCGTTATGCAGTGGAAGACAGAAAAGCAGATGCGGTTGCCCACCTAGCTTGCGTGCTAGGAGTCAAAATACAGGGAACGGCATTTTGGGGATTCTACAGAAGATAAAAGGGAATGAAATTTAGCACAGGCTGATTTCATTCCCTTATTTCATCAATACAGGATATACAAGCCTTCAAAAAAGATCCCTTTACGAAACAGGGGCTTTATGATATGATTTTGAAAGTTTGAGAGCAGCAGGAGAGAATATTATGGGAAGAAGAGTCAAGGAGACGATAAAAAAAGTAAATAAAGTCACTGAGATCGTCGGTTCCCATCATACAGGAGCGTATGCGGCCCAGGCTGCTTATTTTTTGTACTCTCTATGATTCCGATCATCCTGCTTTTGCTGACGGCGGTACAGTTTACACCAGCTACTTATGCAAATGTCATCGATGCAGTGGAGCAGGTGTTTCCGACATCCGTGCAGGGGTTTATCCGTTCGATCGTGACACAGGTCTATTTTTCCCAGTCGGTTAAGATCATTCCGATCACGATCCTTGTAGCGCTGTGGTCTGCAGGAAGAGGGGTACTGTCCGTGACTGCAGGACTGAACTGCATTTATGGTAATACCGAGACTCGTAATTATGTATACCTGAGGCTTAGGGCTTCTTTATATACCGTGATCTTCATTCTTGCAATCGTACTGTCACTGGTTCTGTCTGTATTTGGAAACAGTATCAGCGCCATGATCTACAAGCATGCACCGTTCTGGGAGTACTCTGATGCAATATATTATTAAGATCCGGACCGTTATGACACTTGCAGTTCTGACCGTTTTCTGGGATCTGGTTTATAAATATCTTCCAAACCGGAGAGCAACACAGAAGACAACTTTGCGTAAACAGCTTCCGGGAGCCGTTTTTTACAGCGTGCGGATGGGCTGCTGATCTCTTTTATTTTTTCGATTTATCTGGACATCTTTGAAGGATTTTCAGATATGTATGGAAGTATGACTACGATTGTGCTGATTATGCTGTGGCTGTATCTGTGTATGTATGTGATCCTGCTTGGCGGAGAAGTCAATGCACTGTTAGAGAAATATCTTGACAATCACAAAAACTGTGATAAGATAATAAAGTAAATTTGTCTTAAATTTGAAAAATGAATCAGGATATGAAAAGCGATGAGCGTGCACAGTAGAGAACTGTTTTCCATCAGAGAGAGAAGGTCACTGGCTGTAAGCCTTCTTTGGTTCAGACGGCAATCGAAAATTCCCACGTAAGCTGCATTTTTGAAATGATTTCAGAGTAGAAAGTGCCGTCTATTGTACGTTACACAAGACCAAGTGCTCACAGGAAGACTGTGGGAATTAGGGTGGTACCGCGAATACAGACTTCGTCCCTTTTGGGATGGAGTTTTTTTCATACTAAGAAATATGCTTTCAAAGAAAGGAGAAAGAAGATGAAAGACAGACTGGAACAAATCAAAGCACAGGCTTTGGAGCAGATTAAAGCTTCTGATATGCCGGAAAAGCTGAACGAGGTGCGTGTAAAATTTCTTGGAAAAAAAGGAGAATTAACAGCCGTATTAAAGGGAATGAAAGACGTGGCCCCAGAGGAGCGTCCGAAAGTCGGACAGCTGGTCAATGAGACAAGAGCTGCAATCGAAGAGCTTTTAGAAGAGACAAAAGGTGAAAATGGAGGCAGCCAATCCGTGAGGAAAAAATGAAAGCGGAAGTCATTGACGTGACGCTGCCATCTAAGAAAAGTACGGTGGGACACAGACATCCAAATACGATCGCGCTGGAAGAGGTAGAGCGCATTTTCGTGGGAATGGGATACGAAGTAGTAGAAGGACCGGAAGTAGAATACGACCTGTACAACTTCGAGAAACTCAACATTCCGGATGGGCATCCTGCAAAAGATGAACAGGATACCTTTTATGTGAATAAGGACATTGTGCTGCGTACACAGACTTCTCCGGTTCAGGCGAGAGTGATGGAGCAGGGCAAGTTGCCGATCCGTATGATCGCACCGGGAAGAGTATTCCGTTCTGATGAAGTGGATGCAACACATTCTCCATCCTTCCATCAGATTGAAGGTCTTGTGATCGATAAAAATGTTTCCTTTGCAGATCTGAAAGGAACACTGGAAGTGTTTGCAAAAGAGCTGTTTGGAGAAGAGACAAAGACAAAATTCAGACCGCATCATTTCCCGTTTACAGAGCCAAGTGCAGAGGTGGATGTGACTTGCTTCAAATGCGGAGGCAAAGGATGTCGATTCTGTAAAGGTTCCGGCTGGATTGAGATCCTCGGATGCGGGATGGTACATCCACATGTGCTGGAGATGTGCGGAATCGATCCGGAGGAATATTCAGGATTTGCGTTCGGTGTCGGTCTGGAGCGAATCGCACTGCTGAAATATGAAATTGATGACATGAGACTTTTGTATGAAAATGACATCAGATTTTTGAAACAGTTCTAGGATTTAGGTGGAGAGAAAGGAATAGGATTATGAATACTTCTTTATCATGGTTGAAAGCGTATGTCCCGGATCTGGACGTGACAGCGCAGGAATATACAGATGCAATGACATTGTCAGGAACAAAAGTAGAGGGCTATGAACAGCTGGATGCAGATCTGGAAAAGATTGTCATTGGTCAGATCGATAAGATTGAAAAGCACCCGGATGCAGACAAACTGGTCGTATGTCAGGTGAATGTAGGAACAGAGACAGTACAGATCGTAACAGGTGCGAAAAAATGTATTTGAAGGTGCAAAAGTGCCGGTCGTACTGGACGGTGGACGCGTGGCAGGGGGACATGAGCCGGGACAGAAAGTGCCGGGCGGAATCAAGATCAAAAAAGGCAAGCTCCGCGGAGTGGCAAGTTTTGGTATGATGTGTTCTATCGAGGAGCTGGGTTCTACGACAGATATGTATCCGGAGGCTCCGGAAGACGGAATCTATATCTTCCCGGAGGATGCCGAAATCGGAGCAAGTGCGATTGAAGCGCTTGACAGAAACGATGTGGTATTTGAGTATGAAGTGACATCCAACCGTGTAGACTGCTACAGCGTACTTGGAATCGCAAGAGAAGCAGCCGCTACATTCAACAAAGAGTTTGTTCCTCCAATCGTGAAAGAGACAGGAAATGGAGAAGATGTCAACGATTATATAAAAGTAACAGTAGAAGATGCCGATCTGTGTCCGAGATACTGTGCAAGAGTGGTAAAAAAATATTAAAATCGGTCCGTCTCCAAAATGGATGCAGAGAAGGCTGGCATCGTAGGAATTCGTCCGATCAACAATCTGGTGGATATTACAAACTATGTGATGGAAGAGTACGGACAGCCGATGCATGCCTATGATCTGGATACGATCGCAGGTCATGAGATTGTTGTAAAAACTGCACAGGATGGAGAGAAATTTACCACACTTGACGGACAGGAGCGTATCATGGACAAGGATGTCCTGATGATCTGTGACGGAGAAAAAGCAGTCGGAATTGCCGGTATCATGGGCGGAGAAAACTCCATGATCACAGATGATGTCAAGACCATGCTCTTTGAGGCAGCATGCTTTGACGGTGTCAACATCCGAAAATCTTCAAAGAGAGTAGGGCTTCGTACAGATGCTTCCGGAAAATTTGAAAAGGGTCTGGATCCGAACAATGCAAAAGCAGCCATTGACAGAGCCTGCCAGTTAGTAGAAGAATTAGGCGCCGGAGAAGTGGTTGGCGGAACCGTGGATGTTTACGGAAAAGTAAAAGAGCCGGTAAGAGTTCCATTTGATGCAGATAAGATAAACTCCATGCTGGGAACTTCCATTTCAGAAGAAGAGATGCTTGGTTATTTCGCAAAGATCGGTCTGGAATATGATGAAGCAGCAAAAGAAGTGATCGCGCCGACATTCCGTCATGACCTGTTCAGAATCGCAGTCTGGCAGAAGAAGTGGCAAGATTTTTCGGATATGACAATATTCCGACCACACTTCCAAAGGGAGAGGCTACAACAGGAAAGCTGCCGTTTAACTGAGAATCGAAGATGTGGCAAAAGAAATCGCAGAGTTCTGCGGATTCAGCCAGGGAATGACCTATTCTTTCGAGAGCCCGAAGGTGTTTGACAAACTGAGAATCCCGGCAGACTCCAAATTGAGAGAAACCGTAGAGATCATGAATCCGCTGGGAGAAGACTACAGTGTGATGAGAACGACATCCTTAAATGGAATGCTTACTTCTCTTGCGACAAACTACAATCGCAGAAATAAAAATGTCAGACTGTACGAGCTTGGAAATATTTATCTTCCGAAACAGCTTCCGGTTACAGAACTTCCGGAAGAGAGAATGCAGTTTACATTGGGAATGTATGGAGACGGCGATTTCTTCAGCATGAAAGGTGTAGTAGAAGAATTCTTTGAAAAGATCGGAATGCACGAAAAAGAAACGTATGATCCAAATGCAGGAAAACCATATCTGCACCCGGGCCGTCAGGCAAATATTATGTATGATGGAAAGGTTGTTGGATATTTAGGAGAGGTACATCCGGAAGTTGCCGATACTTACGGAATCGGGGAACGCGCATATGTAGCAGTACTGGATATGCCGGAGATCATTCCGTATGCAACTTTTGACAGAAAATATACAGGAATCGCAAAGTACCCTGCTGTGACAAGAGATATCAGTATGGTAGTGCCAAAAGAGATCCTGGTAGGACAGATTGAAGATGTGATCGAGAAAAAAGGCGGAGCATATCTGGAAAGCTATGCACTGTTTGACCTGTATGAAGGAAGTCAGATCAAAGCCGGATTCAAATCCGTTGCATATTCTATCGTATTCCGTGCAAAGGATAAGACTCTGGAAGAGGCGGATGTAACTTCTGCGATGAACCGGATCTTAAAAGCACTGGAAGAGATGGGAATCGAGCTGAGAAAATAGGATCGAGTCTGTTTAGAAAGAGGGATATCATTGAAAACAAGTGATTTTTATTATGACCTGCCGGAGGAACTGATCGCACAGGATCCTCTGGAGGATCGCTCCGGTTCCAGATTATTGTTTCTGGATAAAGAGACAGGGAAAACAGAGCATCATATCTTTCGGGATGTGATCGATTATCTGAATCCGGGAGACTGTCTGGTCATCAACGATACAAAAGTAATTCCGGCACGCCTGATCGGAGAAAAAGAAGGCACCGGTGCCAAGATCGAGGTCCTCCTGTTGAAGCGCGGAGAAAACGATGTGTGGGAAACACTGGTAAAACCGGGGAAAAAAGCAAAACCGGGAACCAGGATCAGTTTCGGAGACGGACTTCTGGTCGGCGAGGTTGTGGATGTGGTAGAAGAGGGAAACCGTCTGATTCACTTTGAGTATAAGGGAATCTTTGAGGAGATTTTAGACCAGCTTGGTCAGATGCCGCTTCCTCCATATATTACCCACCAGCTGGAAGACAGAAGCCGTTATAATACGGTGTATGCAGCTCACGAGGTTCAGCTGCAGCACCGACTGCGGGGGCTTCATTTTTACTCCGAAGCTTTTGAAAGAAATTCAGGAAAAAAGGCGTGGATATTGCAAGAGTGACACTTCATGTCGGACTGGGCACATTCCGCCCGGTGAAAGTGGAGGATGTGACCGAGCACCATATGCATTCGGAGTTTTACATGGTGGATGCAGAAGCGGCAGAGAAGATCGACAAAGCCAAAGAACATGGAGGCCGTGTGATCTGTGTGGGAACAACAAGCTGTCGTACCATTGAATCTGCTGCGGATGAGAATGGACACTTAGAGCCATGCAGCGGTTGGACGGAGATTTTTATCTATCCGGGATATCAGTTTAAGATATTAGATGGCTGATCACAAATTTCCATCTGCCGGAATCTACACTGATCATGCTGGTATCTGCACTGGCGGGAAAAGAGCATGTCATGGCAGCCTATGAAGAGGCAGTGAAAGAACGGTATCGTTTTTTCAGCTTCGGAGATGCGATGATTATTTTATAGAGGAAGAAAAATGCCATTCTATGGGGACATAGATGGCGTTTTTTTTGACTCTGTGGAATTGAAAAAATGCATGGAAAGAAACAAATGCTGTGATATGACGAATATGCTGTCGAAACCTTCCAGCAGAAGGGAGGTGAGACTATGGATTATATTCTCCGATTCCTTGTTTCGGTTATGGCGAGTGTGGCTGGCTACTACATACGCAAGTGGTTAGACCGGAATGATAAAGACAGTTAGCCCAAAAAGAACCCCCAAGGACTGGCCTCCTTGGGGGTTCACTTTGACTATGGAATATTCTCCATTTCCTTAGCTAAGATTATGATATGCCACTTTACAAAAAAAGTCAACAGTTTTTCAAACACTGATTTATCGAATACCTCCCGGCTATCGGACATAGGATAGTCAGGAGGTGTTTTTATGATTTATGTGACAGTACCGGGAGATACTGTATCTTCGATCTCCCGTCAAAGTGGGGTTCCCGTCTGGAAGATTATTTATGATAATCAGCTGGGAGAAGAGGGAGAACTGACAGTGGGGCAGGCGCTGCTCTTATTAAAACCGCAGGAGAGCGCGGGAATCCGAAAGGATTTGT
>ENA-OQBS01000014-OQBS01000014.1-human-gut-metagenome-genome-assembly--contig:-NODE-14-length-10805-cov-0.941656_pt1 | contig 10805 bp, 4 predicted proteins | sample MGYA00242748_ERZ504555 | MGnify/ENA primary metagenome ERZ504555 (study PRJEB26092, sample SAMD00036269) | human gut metagenome | host: Homo sapiens | study: EMG produced TPA metagenomics assembly of the... | reverse complement strand
TGTATTGATATGGAGGGTATTTGTGATTTATTTATATAAAAATGTAGATAATATTCCAATATTTGACTTTTATGATATGCCAGAAGAAAGAATATTAAAATGGTAAATTATAAAAAAAAAGAAGATAAAATAATGTGTTATGCAACATTTCAATTATTAAAATATGCATTGAATCTTGAGTACGGAATTGAAATCAGCAAAAAAACAGAATTTGGATACAAAATAAGAGGTAAGCCATATCTATTACAATATCCAAAAATACATTTTAATATAAGTCACTGCTATCCAGTAGCATTATGTTTTGTAGCTGATGAAGAGGTTGGAGCGGACGTCCAAACGATAGTGAAGAAAGATGATTTAGAAATTATAAAATTAGTTGGAAGTCCAAGCGAAATCAGAAAATTAGAAAAAGCACCCAATCCTCAATGTTATTTCACACGTTTATGGACTTTAAAAGAATCTTATTTGAAATATCTTGGTAAAGGACTTGATGATGCATTAAGCAGATATGATTTCGGTCAAGTTAATACTAATAGATTCTCGGCCTTTGGAACAGATTTTTTTTCAAAGCAAATAGGAAAATATTATATATCTGTATGCAAAAGAAAAATTCAATCTAAAGATATACAAATAATAAAAATGTAGAGAAAAAGGAAAAGGAGATACAATGAGAGAAAAATATTTTATGAGTTCAATTCAAAAAAGAATATATGTTGTAAGTAACATGAAAGCAAATGATATATCTTATAACACACCAAAGGTTTTCAAAATTAATGGCAAAATTGATGTCAATAAATTACAGCAAGCCTTTGAAAAACTAATAGATCGATATGAACTTTTGCGGACCACTTTTGAGAATGACAGCGAAAATTTTTATCAAGTGGTACATGAACATATAGATAGCTATGTTAAAGAATATAAAAACAATCTAGATATTGTACATATAATGGAAGATTTTATAAGGCCATTTGATTTAAATATAGCACCATTAATGAGAATCGCAGTAGTTCATACATTACACATGGACTATTTGCTAATTGACTTTCATCATATAATTTGTGATGTTTCATCAGTCGGATTATATTTAAATGATCTAATTAGAATTTATGAAGGAAAAGAGCTTTCTCCAGTGGAACTACATTATAAAGACTTTGCGGCTTGGCAATTATCAAAAAATATGGAAGGAGCAGAATTGTTTTGGAAGAAAGAGTTTTGTGATATACCAGAGAGAGTTGAACTAAATACCGATTTTCTAAGACCTATTGAGAAAAGCTCAAATGGGAAAACGTTCTATGATTTTTCAAATAAATTATTTGTTAGAAGAGTAAAACTATTATCTGATAAATATAATTTGAGCGAATTTTCTTTACTTTTAGCAGGATTTTTATCGTTTCTTGCTAGGTGTGTATCTCAAGAACAGATAACAGTTGGAATACCAATGGCTAACAGAATGCTTGAAGAAACTTTTGATATGCCTGGGATGTTTGTTAATACAGTTGCATTAACTTGTAATGTTGACTTGAATAAGACATTTTTTTGAATTCGCAACTATTATTAATGAAAAGTTATATCAAATATTTGAATATCAGGACTATCCTTTTGAGAATCTTGTTGAGTATTTAAAGGCTAATAGAGATCCATCACGTAATCCCATTTTTGATGTTATGTTTGTATACGAAAATGGAAATGACAAGCTATTTTTGAGGACAGAAGATTTTGAATTAACCGAGATTAAAGATTTCGGATATAATCAATCAAAATTCGATCTTACATTTTCTGTTTGTGCAGAAAATTTAGGATACGACATATCCTGGGAATATTGTACGGATTTGTATAAAGAAGATAGAATAAAATATTTGCATGTTATATTTACAACATATTTGGGAAATTTGCTTGATAATTTTGAACAACCAATGGGAATATGCAAATTACTTGATGAAAAAGAGGAAAGCAAGGTACTTGAGAGAATAGGAAAAAAACCTCGAGAAATTTATACAGAGAATATATTAGAGGTATTTGAAAAAAATGTTTTAGGGAACCTGATAAAGTAGCTTTGGTTGATGGAGAGCGGCAATTAACATTTTCAGAATTGGACGAATTATCAAGTAAAATGGCAAATATACTACATGCAAAAAAGGTGAAAAAAAATTCAGTTATTGCTATGCTATTCAATCGCTCTTTAGACACAATTATATCAATACTTGGTATTTATAAGGCAGGTGCAGCCTTTCTACCCATTGAACCTTCATTACCAGTGGAACGTATTAACTATATACTTTCTGATAGTAAAGCAGAGTATCTTATTACAAATATCGATAAATATGAGGATTTTGATTTTAGTTGCGATACTTTAAATTATGATGAGATTAAAGAGCAATTTGATGACTATCCATCTTTATGTCTTATAGCTAGGAAAAATGAAAATGACCTTGTATATATCATCTATACTTCAGGTTCAACAGGAAATCCTAAAGGCGTGGCAATAAACGAAAAAAGCCTTCTTAATTACTTGGATTGGGCAACAGAAAACTACATAAAAAATAGTGAAGATAGCTTTGGCTTTTATTCGCCGTTATCGTTTGATTTGACTATGACATCTATATTTTTACCACTTTTAAGTGGTTTAACGATGCATATATATTACGCAAATGATTATGCGTCCTCCTTATTAGATTTAGTAGAAGACGATAAAGTAACAATTCTAAAACTGACTCCTTCACATATGAAAATGATAAACCAAATGGACATAACCAATACAAAAATTCATACATTTATTGTTGGTGGAGAAGAGTTGACCACAGAAACTGCAAAAGAAACCGAAGAAAAGATTAAACATAAAGTAAGCATTATCAATGAATATGGACCTACAGAAGCAACTATTGGTTGCTGTGTTCATAAATTTAATTCCAGCACAGATATTATGAATGTTTCTATTGGAAAACCTATTGCGAATACACAGTTATATATCTTAGATGCACAAAAAAAACATTCTGCCATTTGGTATAGTAGGAGAGCTTTATATTGCCGGTGATGGTTTAGCAGTTGGCTACTATAATAATCCAGATATGACTAAAGACAAATTTGTAGACAATCCATTTGAAAAGGGCAAATTAATGTATGCAACAGGAGATTTGGCGTACAAGAATTTTGATGGAAATTATACATATTGTGGGCGGAGAGATACTCAAACAAAACTGAGAGGATTTAGAATTGAATTAGAAGAAGTTGAAAAAGTAGTACTTAGAGAGAGCAATGCTTCAGAAGTATGTGTAGTTATTCACAAAAATATGAATAGTGAATATTTATGCGCCTATATAGCAGGTGTTGTGACAGATGTTGATGTGATTAAAAAGAAAATGCGAAAGTTTTTGCCCGATTATATGATACCAACGTATATTGTTTTCATAGAAAAAAATGCCTTTAACTACAAATGGAAAAGTCGATAAAAAAACGTCTACCATTACCGGATATAAATTCTTCGCGAAATTATATTGCTCCTAGAAATGATAGAGAAAAAAAGATTATAGAAATTTTTTCAGAGGTTCTTGGAGTTAAAGTGGGATTAGGAGATTTTTTCTTTGAGCTAGGTGGTGATTCTATCAAAGCAATGCGAATTGTTTCCAAATTAAAAGAAAAAGGATATAAGATTCCAATTAGAACAATTATGTCCAGAATGGATATGCAACAAGTTGTCTCATCTGTAGAAGATACTGTGAAAGAAAATAAAGAATACCAGATTTTAGAAGGAGATGTGGAAAATTCAATAATTCAAGAAATGTTTTGGAAGAGTAATCTGAAACGTCCTGAACATTTCAATCAATCAGTTATGTTAGAAGTTGATAGTAAAGTATCAGCTGCTACCATTTCTTGTTGTTTACAAAAAATAGTGGAAACACATGATATGCTGCGAGCTAAATTTCCTTATAGTTATCCTGTTATTAGAAATAAAGATGAAGATCATTTATATGAACTTCAAGAGTTTTACTATTTTAGTGTAAATGATGTTAAAAGAAGAAAAGAACTTATTATACAAGCAACAGATGCTCTGAATAAAAGTATGGATCTTTTGAATGGTCCTTTGTTAAAAGCTATCTTTTTTTGCTTTAATGATAAAAATTATTTGTACATTACTATTCATCATTTAGTTGTTGATAGTGTTTCATGGAGTATTATTCTAGACGATCTTAATGGATATTGTGAAAATATATTATTGTCCCAAAATAAATATAAGCCATTACATTGTGCGTCTTATGTAGAATGGAATAAGAAAATTGAGAGTTTATCTAGTATTGGGGATGTACAAAGGGAAATGGATTATTGGAATAAAGTGGACCAATTCATGTTAAACAATATTATCCAATATAAATACACAGCTTCAGATAAAATGAAATGTACATCTCTGGTTTTTGGAGAAAAAATGACAAATGCTTTAGTGAATAAAGCCGGCAAGGCTTACAACATGGAAGTTAAGGACATAATTATCACTGCATTATTAAGAGCTATGACACAAGCATATGGAAATGAGAAGCAAGTAATATCAATGGAATCTCACGGTAGGCAGAACGATTATATAGAATTAGATATTGATAGAACAGTAGGTTGGTTTACATCATTTTATCCTATTTTATTTGAAAACCTCGGAATTGATATACAATCAGACTTAGTTAATGTAAAGGAAAAAATGTCATGTGTTCCAAAGCATGGTTCTGATTATTTATCATTAAAAAGTAACAATGTATTGAAGATATCGGAATATCTTCATCCGCTAGTTAATTTTAATTTCCAGGGCACATTTGTGTATGACAGTAGAGTATCATATTTTGCAAGATCAAACGAGGAATATGCAATTCCTATGGCTGCGGAAAATATTTTTGGATCTCCAATATCGTTAGATGGTATAGTTATTAACAATAAATTCGAAGTTGTATTTTCATATGTTCAAAGTTTAGAAAAAGAACTTGAGATATGTGCCTTAATTGAAAACTTCCGTAAAGAATTAAAAGGAATTGTAGATTTTTGTACAAATCAAAAGCATAGAATTGTAACGCCAATGGATTTGGGCTGCCCTGGAATGAATTGGAATGATTTTCAAACTGTTCAAGAATTTGCAAATAGTGAGTCTCTGAATATACAGAGCATATATCCACTCACACCATTGCAGGAAGGGATACTTTTTGAATCCATAAATAATGAGAATGACGGTTATGTAATACAAGCTATATTTGAATTTTCAGATACGTTAAGGATATCTTGCCTTAGGGGGGCAATAGAAAAATTATTCTCGATGCATGAAGTCTTACGCACACGTATTCTTTATGATGGATTAGAAAGACCATATCAAATAATAGTCAAAGAAAATAATATTGACTTTCAATATTATAATTGTAGAAATATAAAAGAAAAAGAGTATTTGGAGATAATAGATCAAGATAAAAAGAATGGGATTTTATTTGGCACAGATCCTCTCATACGCTTTAAGCTTTTTCAATTAGAAGAAAGAAAACATCTACTTCTCATGACATATCATCACATCATAATAGATGGCTGGAGTACTGGTGTGATGCTGAAAGATCTTACAAATATATATAATAATAAGGGCTATGATTGTGCTCCTGTAGGTGTGGGTAGTTATAAAAACTATGTCTTGAATTATGGAAAAGGGAAAAATAGTGTTGATATAGCTTATTGGAAAGAATTATTGGATGATTTTTCTGGTGCAAATTCTATTAATGTAGACTGCTTGGATAAGAAAAAACAAGAAAATCAAATTGTTGAATGGAATATTCCAGAGCCTTTATTTGGTAGTGTAAAACGGTTGATATCAGAATTTAGTATTTCTGTTAATACGTTAGTAGAATATGTTTGGGGAAGAGTTCTACAAAGTTATCAAGGTTCAGATGATGCTGTGTTTGGGAAAGTGATATCTGGAAGAGAAACAGTTAATGAGGCGGATAATATTGTAGGGTTATACATAAACACAATACCCGTTAGAGTAAAGTCTATGAATGGAAATACAATAAGAGAAGCGCTACAGAGTTTACAATTACAAGGTATAAGCTCACTCGAACATAGTATGTGTTCTTTGGCTGAAATTCAAAAGATTACTGAGCTTAAAGATAAGCTAATTAGAACAATTATTGTGTTTGAAAATTTCTATATTGCTCAAGACGTTGGTAATGACAGAATTGATTTTATGTCAGCATTACTAAGAATAAAAGAAGATAATAATTATGATATTACATTAACTGCCGAAATAACAGATACATTGCATTTAGATATTATGTATGATGAAAAACAATTTTCAAAATCAGATATTGAAATTGTTAAAGAGAGGTTTAATGCATTTTTAGAGCAAATATGTAGTGATCATGTAATTCTAGAAAGTGATTTAGAATTACTATCCCTAAAAGAAAAAGAGTCAATAGTGTGTAAATTCAATAATACCAAAACAAATTATGATACGGAAATGGTATTCTGGGATCATTTTGTTAATGCAGTTGAACAATTTAGCAACAATATAGCGTTAGAATGCAATGACGAAAAAAATAACATATCAGGAATTGTATAAAAAAGTCTTCCATCGTATCTGCGAATTTAATTCATTTAGGTATCCATAAGAATGATATCGTAGCACTTGAGATGGATAATTCTAATGAAACGATTATTGCAATATTGGGAATCTGGAAAATTGGAGCTGGATATGTTCCGATAGATCCGAATTATCCGGATGCACGAAAATTAGAAATAAAGAATGATTGTCATCCATGTATTACAATAACCAATATTAATGGTGAATTGTTAGATGAAAAAATACATATTAATGAGTTACTAAAAGAAGGAATGAGAAATGAATCTATTGCAAGTAATTCAGGAGATTTAGCTTATATTTTGTACACATCAGGAACTACTGGAAAACCGAAGGGGATTATGGTAAAACAGAAAAATGTTAACGCCTATATTGAAGCATTTAATGCTGAATTTTCTACAAATCAAAATACAAAGATTCTACAGCAAGGTACATATACTTTTGATGTTTTTATTGAGGAAGTTTTTCCTACATTATCTACGGGAGGGACGGTTGTAGTATATCCCAAAAAAAGGTGGTTTTGATTTTGTGGATTTGTGTGGTTATATAAACGCCCATAATGTAACAATTATCAGTTGCTCGCCTTTGGTTTTAAATGAGATTAATCAATTAAATGCGACACCAAATGTTAAAACTTACATTAGCGGTGGGGATGAATTGAAAGAATCACACTATTCAAATCTCATTCATGATTCGTCCGTCTATAACACTTATGGTCCAACTGAAACAACGGTATGCGCAACATATTATCGAGTGCAATCTGATGATAAAACAGTTATTCCTATTGGTAAGCCAATTGCTAATGTTACAGTTTATATTATGAAAGAAAATAAATTATGTGGTTTGAATTCGTGCGGTGAAATTTGTATCGGCGGTTCTGGGGTCACTGAGGGTTATGTTAATAATCAAAGTCTTACAGATGAAAAATTTGTACTTAATCCATTTGGAGAAGGAAGACTATACAAAAACAGGAGATATCGGAAGATGGTGTAAAGACGGAAATATTGTATTCGATGGCAGAATTGATAATCAGATAAAAATCCGTGGCTACCGTGTAGAATTGAATGAAATAGAGTCAGCTGTCAAACAAGCACTTAAAGTAACTGAAGCATTGGCTTTACTAAGAGAAGTAAACGAAGAAAAAGTCATTTGTCTCTATGTGCAGGGAAATAATATTAGTAAGGAGATGATTTATGAGACTTTGACGAAAAGATTACCAATATATTTGGTACCGTCCAGAATAGAAGTCATGTCAGTTCTTCCTTTAAAAGAAAATGGCAAAATAGATACTAGTAAATTGGATATACCAAAAGTGCTTAAGACGGGAACCGACAATCATGAATATGATAAGTTGAGCAAAGATGAACAAAAAATGGTAGATTCTTTCGCGAAAGTATTGGATCAAGAAGTTTCAATTAATGATGATTTCTTTGAACTAGGTGGACATTCCTTAATTGCAGCACGATTACTTAATGAAATTGAAAAGAATTTTGGCGTAAGACTAAAAATATCAGATATTTTCAAGGAACGAACACCTGGAAAAATGCATGAAAAAGTTAAGTCTATAGGAGAAAAGAAACATTTAGAAGAATTTGACAGTCAGGTAGAGGAGATTTTTTTAATCTCCTCTAGCACAAAATAGGAGGAAACAATGGGAAGAAAATACAAGATGAGTTCAGTACAAAAAAGATTATATGCATTATTTGAAATGGATAATAATAGCATAGCATATAATATACCTGCCTTATATAAAATTGAAGGTAGCTTAGACAGATCCAAATTGAATGTCGCTGTAAAGCAATTAGTACAACGGCATGAAATACTGAGAACTCATTTTTCGCATTATAAGGATAATTTTGTACAAGAAATTGAGGAAGATATGATATTTGAAATAGAATATCAAGAAGTAAAAAAAGATTGAAATCCAGAAACTCGTGGAGGATTTTATTCGACCATTTGATTTAAAAAAAACTTCCGCTGATGCGAATGAAGATTGTTAATGACACAGTAAATAATGAATCTTATTTGCTATTTGATATACACCATATTATTTGTGATGGAGAATCTGTAAACATCCTATTTGGGGAGTTAGACAAATTGTATCAAGGTAAACAGCTACCTAAATTGAAATTTCAATATAAAACTATAGCGCATGGGAACAGAAGCAATCTTTCCAAGAGCAGGAGAATTATTGGTTAAATGAGTTTTCGGGCGAAGTAAGCTGTTTAGAGTTACGGACAGACAATGTGAGACCTGTATGGCAATCATATCATGGAAGCAGTTTAGAGATAAAGGTTGAGAAAGATATGGCGAGAAAAATTCAAAACTTTTGTTCAAATATGAAAGTTACAGAATTTATGTTTTTTATGTCCGTTTTTGGTGTTTTGCTACACAAGTATACTGGCCAAGAAGATATTGTAATAGGCTCGCCAGTATTAGGAAGAACTATACCCGATTCTCAAAATCTTATTGGAATGTTTGTGAATACTGTTGCGATACGTAACAATATTAATAAGGGTAACACTTTTAAAGAAGTATTATCACATACGACTCAAAAATGTGTTCAAGCATATGATAATCAGGATTATCAATTTGATACTTTAGTGCAGAAATTATCGGCGCACAAAGATACTTCGCGGAATCCATTATTTGATGTTATGTTTGGGGTACAAAATGGTGGAACATGTTCGTTTAAAATAGGGGATACTAATTTAATCCCAACTAAGATAGAAGGAACAGTTTCTAAGTTTGATATCACTCTTATGGTTGATAGTGAAGAAGACGATTATATTCTATATTGGGAATATAATTGCGACATATTTTTAGAATGTACCATCAGGCGAATGAGCGGACATTATCTTACTCTACTAAATAATGTTATTGATCATTATTTAGAGCCTATAAATGATATCGACTATATAACAAAAGAAGAACGTTATGAGTTAGTTCATATGTATAGTAATGAAAATAAAAAATTATATGCAGATAAGCTGTTGATAACAGAATTTGAAAATATCGTAAAGAAATATCCGAATAATGTAGCATTAGAGTATCAAGGGGAAATTCTTACATATTATGAACTCAATCAACTTGCAGACAACATTGCAACTGCATTAACAGAAAAAGGCGCAAAACAGAAATCGATAATAGCATTATGGGCAGATACATCTTTTGGGAGAATAGCGGCAATATTTGGAATATTAAAGATTGGGGCTGCATATATGCCCATTGACGTAGCAGCTCCAGCAGATCGTATTACATATATGATAAATAATGCAGAAGCACATATTGTGATCAAAGATGAGAATCTAAGTGAAGTATATCCAGAGGATATCGTAACTCTTAATCTACAGAATATTATAAAAACAAAAAAGGAACATTTTCACACGGATTATATGAGTTAGATATTCCAACGTATGTTATATATACATCTGGGTCAACGGGAACCCCTAAAGGAGTTATTGTCAATAATAGAAATATTGTAAATGAAATATACTGGCATATAGATGAAGCAAAATTGGATGAAAATACAATTTTTGTTCAAAATACGGCTTTTATTTTTGATGGTTCTGCAATTGAGATATTTTCGAGCTTATTATGTGGTGGTAGATTGAGATTAGTAAGTGATACAGATAGAAAAGAACCTGAAATGTTTTTGAAACGGATAAAAAATGCCAATATTTACATTTTTGCCATCAATGTTCAGAGCAGTAATGGATTATGCAATAACAAATGGCCTAGAAAAGGAATTAAATTCTTATCATAGATTAGGTTTAGTTGCAGAGAAAATACCGGAAGATTTGATAGAACGTTATTTACAGACTGATGGGAGCAGTTTGAAAAATATTTGGAATTTATATGGTCCAACAGAAACAACTATAACGGCATCGTTTTATTATTTGAATGAGAATATGGATTATAAGCACATACCTATTGGCAAGCCTATTGCAAATTACAATATGTTTATTTTAGATGAAGATAATTTATGCGGTCATGGTGTAGTTGGAGAAATATGTATTTCCGGAGTTGGTGTATCCAATGGGTATATAAATAATAAAGAGATGACAGAGAAAGTATTTGTCGATAATCCTTTTGGCAATGATGTGATGTATCGCACTGGGGATACAGGCTATATAAATGAGAATAATGAAATTGTAATTCTAGGACGCACTGATGATCAAGTAAAAATACGTGGTTTTAGAGTGGAATTACAGGAAAT
>ENA-OQBS01000013-OQBS01000013.1-human-gut-metagenome-genome-assembly--contig:-NODE-13-length-10835-cov-0.799963_pt1 | contig 10835 bp, 12 predicted proteins | sample MGYA00242748_ERZ504555 | MGnify/ENA primary metagenome ERZ504555 (study PRJEB26092, sample SAMD00036269) | human gut metagenome | host: Homo sapiens | study: EMG produced TPA metagenomics assembly of... | reverse complement strand
GAAAAACATACAAATGCCTCGCATGATTCAGGTTTTTGACGGTATATGGCTCCTGCGCTCTAATGATAGAGCCCTTATGAAACTGGTTCTTATGGAGGCCAAGTATAGAAACAGTCAGTCCTCACTTCCACTTAACGATTGTGCAAAAGCAATAATCATCGCTTTTAATCTATCTGCAAGCCAGCTATATATTGTCACGAATATCCCATTTGCTCCACAGGCAAAAGAAAACACTGCAAAATTTCAAAAGAGAGCAAACATTGAGATAATCTGTGTAGCTGGAGATGACCTAAATAAATTTATAAAAAAAAAGAAAGCATATCTTATCAATCAATGCAATATCAGCAAAGGTTTTATTTCAAAAATTGAAAAATCCATTGTGTCTGATATAAACTCAGAAGATTTTTGTGAACTAAAAAATTTAAATGAGGATTATGTAGATGTGCCAGAGCGTACAGAGCAGATAAAACAAATCACAAAAGGACTAGCTTTCCAGAGTGTCGTTTATTTAATTTCCGGTAATACAGGCACAGGAAAGACTGTATTATGTGACAAAGTAAGGGAAGCATTGGAAAAATCTAATTATGAAAGCTGTATCATAGATTTAAGTTTATGTACAAGTTCAAGAATATTGTATCTTTCTGTGTTGGAGAGCATTTGGGGAGTGAAATTGGAGCCTATTTTGGAAGATTCTGATTTAGAAAAATATATAGATACGCTGCTTTCTGTTGGAGATTCTCATGCGAATCCTGAAATCATAAATGCTGTTAAATATATTTTATTATCCACATACTCAAAATATCAGAAGCATAAGGATATTTATCTTCATTTATTACTAAAATATTTAGATTTAATTTTAAATTCCAAACGTGAGTTTTTAAAAATTGTTATCTTTTTTGAAAATCTGCATACAGTTTCTGAAGAAACCTTTGCTTTTCTATTGGATATCATTCAAAATTTAAAAAAGAATAATATACGGGTTGTGTTAGAAACACGAACACCCTTTTTTATGTCTAAGCTTAATAAAATTGAAAAATCGCATAATTATTTTCAGTATATAAAAAATATTGTGGATTCAGAATTTAAAATAGCACAATTCAAACGTGAAAACGCTATTGAAGTTATTAAAAAGCATTTTACATTAACAAATCAAGCATGTGACAGTCTAGCAGAAATCCTTTGTGATAATCCTTTTGAGCTGCATAATGCTGTAAAACTGTTGGAAGGTCAACCTTGCGGATTTGAAAACTATATAAATACTTTTTCCAGTGAAGAATTGAAAAAACATTGGGAGAAATTAGGAATTAAATTTAGTGCAACAACGATGTCTTTGATAAATAATTTGAAAAATATTCCTTTTTTTTTCTCAGGTTTTTGAACTTGCTGTAATTTTAAAAGGAAGAATCTCAAGAGAAATCTTCGCTTTATTTTTTAACGAAAACTGTGATTATGTAATAAATGCATGCATCAATAGCACAGTCTTTGATATGAAAAACGGCAAGTTGATATGTCATCATCTGCGCTATCTGGATGCCATGAAAGAAATATCAGATGAAAATCTTCGTTATCAGACAGCAAAAAAGGTTGCTCCTTACGTTTTGGAACACGAACAGTCAGATGAATATTATCTGTTGATTGAACTAGATATTCTGTATATTATTGGAGATATTAAAAATATTCCCCACAGAACACGATACATCACCCATCTTTTGATGGAAATGCATCAATATCAGGATGCTTTTACAGCGTTGCTCAGGTATATAGAGGTTACAAAAAAAAAGCACCGAGATGCCCCTGGAAATACTTTTTTCCTCATTGGATTGTATCCGGGAGCTTCATGAAGAAAATAATGTTAATTATGAATTTATATATGATCTTGTTGAAAAGAATATTATTCTAAAATATGTGGATTTTGAGAAAAATAAATTTTGGTATAAGTATCTGCTAATACTCTGGCATAAAAAATTTTGTATCAGGAAATTTACAAAAGGCTCTTAAAATCAGCTTGAAACTATATGATTCATTGAAGAATTCTGCAGAGCTTTTTGAAGAGGAGGAAGATTATCCAGGGCAGGTATATAATGCCTATGGACTTTCAGTTAAAATGTGTAGCAGTGGAGATGATGCATATCTTATTTTTTAAGGAAGGTGTGAATCGGTATCCATGCTCGTATTATGCTCAAGCAGCATTGCTATCCCAGGAGGGAAATCAATTGCTGAAGCGTAATCCGGAAGAGGCTGCAGAAAAATACAAACAGTTGATAGAAATTGTGAAAGGCAAGCGGTATCCGTATCAGGAAGTACTTCATACAAAAACAGATATTGCAATGTCATTCTTTCTGGCCGGGAAATTTTATCAAAGTAAATTATGGGCACAAAGGTCTATTGAGGAAGCATCTGCTCTAAATATGTATTCTCAAAAAGGGAGAGCAGAAAATATCTATGGATGTTGTCTAGCAGCAGAAGCGAATTACGAAACTAGCATTGAAAAGTTCAGGGAGAGTATTTATCTGTTAGAAATAAGTAAGTCAGAACTATATCTCTGGCGTGCACAATTAAATCTGGCTTCTGTTTTGCTTTTACGATCTGAAAACGAGGAGAAGGCAAAAGAACTACTATTTATAGTCTTAAATACGCTTAAAAATATGTTTGCAGTAAAAATAACAAAAGACAAGCAATCGGTTCCTTATCACGGTATGTTGTTGGTACTTCGTTATTTATATGATTTGAATGAATTGCAGATTGTTAATGACGTAAAGCTTCGTTTTTCTGGCACAGATCTGATAGCCGACTTCTCCAGACTTCTTGCTGAGAAAGACTGGAGAAGTCAATTTAGAACCAAGGTCATTTATTATTCTGGAATCGTACTGGTAACTGGCTGAAGTTATTTTATAAAATGGAGCATAATTTTAATACGTTCCTGCAGAGATTCGGATATTGGTTTTAGACAAGCCGCTGCCGATATTACCTCCTTATAAGTTCCCAGTATAACCCAACCGGCCAGTAAGTTGGTAGAAATAATATCAGAAGGTATTTTTTGTAAAAGAGAATCCCATAATTCAAAAGTCTCGGTTGCCTCTAGAAAACGCACATACGTAATGAGTATATCTGCAAAATCAATCCCTGGCCATCCAGGATGGAGTTTTTCATTATCCAGCAGTACAACATCCGGATTAAAAACCAAATTTTTGATGTCATATCCGCCGTGATTCATTACAAAATGCAGGCCATTTTCTTCGGAAGCTATTCCCCAGATAGTGGAATAAGACGGTTCAAATATTGGGGCAATACTTTTCCTGATATCCTCCGCAAGTTCCTGATAATAAGCTTTCCATCGTAGAAGTTCTGTACGAAGCGAGTAGTCTCTGAAATAATTTTGCCAGCTAAACTGTTTGGCAGATAATTGCTTATACTGCTGGTCGATTACTGTATAAGCATTTTGCTCGTCTATTGCAGACTTCACATATGTTTCTATTCTATAGAGAGAAGTAGCATTGTTTTTTTTTATAAAATTCTAGTATGCTTGCTATGGCTTTATCAATCATCTGGTTCGGAGGCAGTTTTACTGAAGTGTAATTTTTCCCTTATAAGTGCACAGAGCGAATCCTTTTTTCCTATAATTGGCGTAATTTCATGGAATCCCAAAGCTCCAATTTTCAGCATCGTACCTTTTCGAGGCAGGAATGACCAGAGGCTGTTCTTTAGGTCGGCTCCACAAGGCAAACAAATTTATTCTGTCATATGGAATTTTAACATAGTATTCAGAGGTTTTCGTTCGAATTTCCCATATTTCAGAAGAAGAATCTGGAAATTCCAGCTTGTCTATAGAGATCACATGATCAATTTGACTTTCTTCCGCAATCTGCAGAATATCTGTTTTGTCTATAAGCATTTGATTATATGGATATAGGCATAATTTTCGTTGCATACGCTCCTCAAAAGTACAACTGTACCTTTTTTGAAAATATCTTTCTGGTGAAGTAATGCGGCATGATATACAGCAAGATGTGAACCGGTAAAATCCCAGTTTCTAAGTATTACATGGCTGATTTTTTTTGCCTGTTTTCCCATAATATCTGAGAGATACGGCTGTTTTATAAAATGTTCCATTCTAACAGCCAGAGTTTTGATATCTCCATATGGAACCAGGAATCCATTCTTCCAGTCCTGAATATAATCCAAGGCAAATCCATTTGGCGTAGCCAGCACTGGAATACCTTCGCACATGGCCTCTACGGCTACTCGCCCTCCAGGTTCATAAAGTGAGTGCGTTATCAGGGTCAGGGCTCGAGTGTAAAGTGTACTGATTCCGTTCTCGTCTAAATAGCCCCACCAAACAAGCTTTCCTGCATTTTCTGTTTCGCATAGTATATCTTCGGAAATCCCAAGCAATGAGCGAATGTTTTCTATGTCATAGGTGTTTCCCCCCTATTATCCACAATGCAGGACATAGTTCTCCATATTTCCGATACAATAAATACCATGCTTGAATAATATAAAATAGTCCTTTGTCCAAACTCAATCTACCTGTATAGACAAATACTTTTGAGTTCCACCAGTCTGAAATTTTACTTTTAGCAGGCTTTAAGGGAGGAAGATACACGGGCTCAATTTTATAATGGATTCCGGATTTCCTGGGAAAACCATACGAATTGTGTGATGCATAGAGAAACGCTGGATGAACGTACTGCCCTGCAACAACTATTTTTCCCGGCTGGATGCCATAAAGCTGACAGAGCTCGTTTTTTTCACTTTCTGCAACACATAGTATAAAGGAAGCCTTTTTAAAAAACCTGTTCTTCTGTTTCAATCCGTTTGGGCGCTGTTCCCTTTGCACCATGGGCATTTCGTCCACGACCGTTAGATATGACACTGTGTACATAAGGGATTCCCAACATTTCTGAAAGTTTCCATGCCAAATGTCCAGAATTCCAATAAACACTATGTATAATATCAGGCTTAAAATTGAGCTTTTTTAACGCCAGAACACTTTTTTGCAAGGTAAGATCATGGAGTTCAAATAATTTTCTCTTATCGAAATTGTCGAATTCTCCTAAAGTGAGACGTACAATCCTTAACATGAAGAAGATACATTTTCAATATTGTCTTGTTTTTCATATACTTTTCTTGTGAGTAATATGATATTATACTTTTCTTCATATAATTCCGTTAAAAGTTCCCTCATGTAAGTATGTGTTCCACCCCATTCGCTCACTCCTGGTGGCATAGCAGGATCTGCATGTAGGGATATAATTAATAAATTTTTATTGTTTTTCTGAATTTCTGCCATTTTATCTCCTTCCGCCAGAAAATCATGGAATTTGCGACTAAAAACATAAATATCAGTGGATAACTGCTAATTATCCTTTAACTGTAATGGCTCTAAGAATAAGAAGGACTATTGGGGATGACAGGTTCGATTTGAAGTCTCATTTAGATAATGATTATAGAAAGTTTCTTTTGTTCATTTTGGATATATGATATACTAAATATAAAACAAAAGGGATTTGACAGATAAGACTGCATGAGTTATTACAGAAGATAAAACAGAGGTGTAGTATATGAAAGTTATTTCACAAGCGATTAGAGTTATTGATTATGAAAATAATAAAAATTTTGGCAAGGGATATTATGCCAAAAATTCAGAGAATATATAGAGCAGCTTATTGCCCATGTAAATGCTAATGTTTCGGTAAGAGAGTATAGAACTCAGTCAAGAGATACTGAGGTCATAGGAAGTGTTTTAAAAATCATAGAGAATCGGGACGAGGATCAAGCTGTTTTACGGCAGATAGACGTGATAGCGGATCGCCTGCTAAGAAAGGAGCGTGAAGCACAAAGAAAAGTTGCCAATATGGATGTCAAGGTGCAGAAAGGAAGTTTGATTTTAGCATTGCTTGAAGAAAACGGAAAATTCCTGTTCCTATTGGAAAAAGTCGAGCATACGGATTTTTTTGACGATACAGATTATAGTATAAAATCGGGATTTTCTAAAGATACAGAAAAAATATGGAAGACTTGTTTGTTTGAAATTGATGATGTATGTTCGGAACAATATACTGCAAAGGTATATTCTAATACAGTGGCAAAATACTGGTGGCATGATTTTCTTGCACTGACAGAAACTTCAAAGTGATGAAAAGAATACAAAGACGGCATTTAAAGCCATCGAAAATACTTTAAACAGAACATTAAAAAAAGATGCACCTTATGATCACATGGTAATACGTAATGCAATATATTTATATTTTAGTAGTGTAGATCAGTTTGACTTCTCAGAGATGGTAGATAAAACTGTGAAACAATATATGCCTACCGATATGAAAGATGAGAAGAAAGAAGAACTTATAAATAAGTTAAACGATCTTCCGAAAGATAAGCATTTTGATCATCAATTTCAACCGATGGTTTCTGTGATCAAACCAAAGATGCGAAAGACATATGATGTATATAGCGGAATCCAGCTTAAAGTGGCTAGTGCCATTGAAGAGTTAAGTGATGTTATTGAGGCTTACCAGGATAAAGATGGAAAAAGATATCTTAAAATCCGTATAGATGACGAAACAACTTTCCGGACATTTCAGCGTGTCAATGGTAATAATTAGGGGGGAGTGAACTGTGTTAGAGCGTATCAAAGACAAGATTTTTGATTTGCAGGAACAAGAACAAAGAACAATATATTCGGTTCAGTTTAAATTTCAAGCGGCCCAGGCATTAGAATATTCTGAATGGCTGTATATCATTTGTAAGGTTCCATCAAGAGATGAAGTTAGAATATTTCTGAAATCAGAAAGTGATGATACACTTATAATCAATAGAAATTCTACTGAAGAAAAGTATAATGAATTTATAGGGGACATATTAGATGATGAAAATATCTCTGTAAAGATCGAAATCAATAAATCATTTTGGGAAGGGCACTTTTCAATTTACCGGTTTGACAAATTTTCTGAAGACATCAATAGTTTGCCTGTAGAGGAAGTGTTGAATATTTTTTCCATGTTTCTGAAAAAGGTAAGCAATACCATTGTGTTTGAATTATTTGATAATACTAATGCTTTTTTATACCAAATCCATGTATTTTTTGCCAGTAGGAAATAATGAAATCCATTCAACGTTTAATAGAAGACAGCGGTTATTGGAGTGCAGGGATGTTTCCTGTTTTTATAATCAGGAACCTACGAGTTGTTACCGGATGATTTTAAAATAGAAGTTGGATATGAAGGAAATCCGTTTTCAGAATTGTTCTTGAAGCTGGAAACTTTTTTAGCTGCAAGCATGATTGCTTCAAACGCAATGCTCCAGGCTGGCAACATAAAACTTCAGATAATGGGACAACGTTCTATTGATTATGTGTTTTTGTTAAATGAGATAATCGGAAATCCGATACTCTATAAAATATATGATTGGATTTATTCAGGTGGAAGTTCCATTGATAAAGCGATTATAGCTAGGAATATTATCTGTTTACATTGTAAATATGAACCACTATTGAAGTTGGATTCAAAAGTTCTGCTGTCTATTCAGTCCAGCTATAATTTATATTTAAAAGACCATGTGATTCAGTATCTTGAAATGAAAAACAAAGTTGCTGAATTTATCAGTGAGATTCTGTCGCGAACCGGAGAATATGCAACAGAATTGCTTGATAAATTTAAAACAAATATGATAGCTGTATTTGGTTTTTTATTCACAGTAATACTTGCAGATATCGTATCAGATCAACCATTGGACAATATTTTTACAAGAGATATTACAGTGATTTTGGAATTGGTATTACTTGGTTCCGTAATATATCTTTTTATATGTTACCGGCAATCAAAATATCAAATGGAAAAAGTTTATGAGAGTTATGAAAGCCTGAAACAGTCTTATGAAGGAATCCTGACAGAAGATGACATCCGGGAATGTTTTCAAAATGACCAGTTGATAGTTGATATGAAGAATACTGTTAATCGTTCTGAAAAAAAGTATTTGATATTTTGGATAGCTTTTCTTATAGGGATACTTATTGTTTTGGAGATGATTAGTGACGGACCTGTTATCTTACCGATAATAAAAACTGCTGTTCAGCGGTTGGGAGTTGTTAAATAAAAGGTATCAAACTGATATTTACAAGTTTAAAGACAAAGGAAAGTTTCTTGGTTCCATAATCTATTTTAGTAAAATGAAGAATTTGCAAAATGTCATGAAGGAGATGATAAAATGAATACAGAATTGATTAATATGGCTATGGATACCGGCCAACAAATTATAAGTTCTCCAGCAGTTCAAAGCATTGTAACGTCACTAATAACAACGCTGTTTCTCCGCAAAAATGAAAATATAAAAGTCATAGAGGCATTAAAAGCAAAAGAATTTGAAAAAATCACTGAGAAATTGCTTGAAAGTGGAAGGCTTTCTTATTTTGAATTCTATAAATGTAATAATTTTTAAAAAAATAGCAAAACGGGCAGACAATATGATTATATGGTAGATAATCTTGCACACGAACTGAAGAATTGAAATCTATCTATACAAGGTATTGTGCAGACGTTATCAAAAGGCACAGATTTCTGAGAACACTAAGGCACTATTAGTGTATTTATTAAGCCGATTATAACCCAAGAATGGTATATTTCAGGTGTTCTTAAATTGTTAGAAGTTTTATTTCTTTCGAAACGTGAAGTAAGCGAAAAGAAAGAGGTGTTTATTATGTGTAATTTGAGTAAAGGCATTGAAGAAAAAAGAATTGAGAAAGGGATTGAATAAAATATACCCTAAAATATATACGATAAGAGTTAAAACAATGCTGTAGAGTGATTATCCGATTTTTGAAATTTGTAAACTTTTGAATATTTCCGAAGAAGAGGTATTAGAAATAAAGGATAGAAAATAATATCGTTTTTCAGAAAATGAAATAAAGGGAATGGTGATACATTTAAAGGCATCAAAAAAATAGATTTGATGTCTTTTTTGTACCCTAAAATGAGGAGAAGATATGAACAAGTTGATATGTAAAAAATGCGAAAGAGAAATTTTATTGGAGAACGATAAAGCCTTAAAAGAGGAATACCCATATTATTGCAATTTTTGTGATGAGAACAAATATGAATTTGAATGTATGATTGTAGAAGAGAAGAACATAAAAGGAGGGCACTTATATGACAGACGAAGAAAGAGTAGTATTATCCTGACAACGTGAGATTCGAGGACTCAGGAGTGTTGTCTAGGAACGCGAAGAAGAAAGGTTTTTCCTGAATGGCTGGGAGAGGAAAGTAAAAATTCCCTCCGAAAGACAGGCGGGGTTAAATGTGGTGAAATAGTATTGGGAAAGATTCAGTATTAGTGTTTATTTGACATTATTTATGCTAGAGTTGACAATAATCTAAATGTTTGATATTGTGAAAATGTAATAGGTAATATTATAATAGCGCAAATATATACTGTATTTATAAAGATTATTGTAAAAAGATAATCTCTGTCAAATATGAAAGAAAGGAATTGCCAATTATTCTTTGAAATGATTGGAATATTGGTGAGGTATGTATTACTTGAAAAATGTAGTTGAAAAATCAACAAAATATAATTTAGTAATTAATATCCCGGAGCAAATAAAAATTTCGGAAGAGATTATTACGCAGGAATTACTAGAGAAAATCGTACAAGATATTTTGAAATACTTTGCTATAGTGGTGGGAAAACAAGTGATTTATTTTGATGTAAATAGACATAATGATTTTTTTATATTCAAATGGACAAGTGATTCTTATAAGAAGCGAAGAGTGTATTGTATTTTTATGGGGTGTTACTAAATATATAAACTATGTTCTGAAGAAAAATAGCGTTGAAGGATATTGCGCTAAAATACAAAATGGTATATGTATATATCTTTGTTAAGTGTTATTTTTAGTCTGTTGAGTGGATTTTTTTTATAAGAAAAATTTTTAAGGTGTAAACTTTTCATGAGTGATATTATAAATTAAAATTGATATCTAGACATAATTTAAAAGGTGTGTTTTATTTCATCTTTTAGAGAGAGAGACTATTAGACCAAATCATATTTTATAGTTAATAGATTATATTAAATTTTTTTAGAAAGAATGGGGCTATCGGTAAATACCGCTTTTAGCTTCTAAATCTTAAAATAAGAATCTCCTGTAGAAATCAGTGTTTTTTATACCTGATCTTCTATGGGAGCTTCTTATTTTTTTTCTGTATGTATTTTAGGGCACAAAACCCCCCAACTGCATTTTTGAAGGCACTCTTTTTCTAAGTAGTTTTTTCTCCGGTTTTTCCTTCAAATTTTTGGATTTTATCATGAAGAAAACGATGATATTTGTTTAGGTTTCTTCCGATTGCATACAACATGAATTTTTTATATACTTTTTCTGTTGTCCGGTAATTGAACTGGCGAAAGCTGCCATTTTCTTTGATATCCCTAAAATGTCTTTCGGTCTGGGTGGAACGGATCTGACGGTTTAAAATCTCGTTCTCACTTTGTATATTTGCATGGGATTCTTCTTTTAAGCTTTCCCACTGTTCATTAATCTTCATGACTTTATTTTTTTCACTATCTTTTTCCGCATTATATTTATAGAGACAGTCTGCTTTGTGTCCACAGCTACTACAGTCAGCACATCCATACACCTCAAAAGTCTGGGTACGACCAGCCTGTTCTTTTATTTCTGTTCTGATATGATATGATGGGGTTCTCTTCCGTCACGACAGACATAATAAAGCTTATCCTCGAACATCTGTATTTTCATGTTGTAGTACTTTTCGATATCTTCTTTATAAGCCTCTGTTTTCCGCTTTTCATGGTCCTGCAGCTTGATATAATTGGATATTTTATT
>ENA-OQBS01000012-OQBS01000012.1-human-gut-metagenome-genome-assembly--contig:-NODE-12-length-10857-cov-0.704660_pt1 | contig 10857 bp, 15 predicted proteins | sample MGYA00242748_ERZ504555 | MGnify/ENA primary metagenome ERZ504555 (study PRJEB26092, sample SAMD00036269) | human gut metagenome | host: Homo sapiens | study: EMG produced TPA metagenomics assembly of... | reverse complement strand
TTGACGATGTCCTGTTAGTACCGGCATATTCACAGGTCATTCCAAATCAGGTGGACTTATCCACATATCTGACAAAGACGATTAAACTGAACATTCCGATGATGAGTGCTGGTATGGATACAGTTACTGAGCACCGCATGGCGATCGCCCATGGCACGTCAGGGGAGGAATCGGTATCATTCATAAAAAACCATGGACGATCGAGCAGCAGGCAGAAGAGGTAGACAAAGTAAAGAGATCAGAGAATGGGGTTATCACAGATCCGTTTTCTCTTTCTCCGGATCATACACTGGCGGACGCCAATGATCTGATGGCAAAATTCAGAATTTCCGGAGTGCCGATCACAGAAGGGAAAAAGCTGGTTGGAATTATTACAAACCGTGATTTGAAATTTGAGGAAGATTTCTCTAAGAAAATAAAAAGAATCCATGACTTCAGAAGGGCTGATCACAGCACCGGAAGGAATCACACTGGAAGATGCAAAGAAGATCCTGCAAAGGCAAGAAAAGAAAAACTTCCGATCGTGGACAAAGATGGAAATTTAAAAGGTCTGATCACGATCAAAGACATTGAGAAACAGATCAAATATCCACTGTCAGCGAAAGACGGTCAGGGAAGACTTCTCTGCGGAGCGGCGATCGGAATCACAGCAAACTGTCTGGAGCGTGTAGAGGCGCTGGTGAATGCGAAGGTAGACGTGATCGTGATGGACTCTGCACATGGACATTCTGAGAATGTTCTGCGCACAGTGCGTATGGTCAAAGAAAAATATCCAAATCTTCCGGTCATTGCAGGAAATGTTGCTACAGGGGAGGCGACAAGAGCCTTGATCGAAGCCGGTGTGGATGCCGTAAAAGTTGGTATCGGACCTGGATCAATCTGTACGACTCGTGTGGTTGCAGGTATCGGTGTACCACAGGTAACAGCTGTTATGGACTGCTATGCAGTGGCAAAAGAGTACGGAATTCCGGTTATCGCAGACGGTGGTATCAAGTATTCCGGAGATATGACAAAGGCGATTGCAGCAGGAGCGAATGTTTGTATGATGGGAAGTATCTTTGCTGGATGTGACGAGAGCCCGGGAACATTTGAATTATACCAGGGAAGAAAATACAAAGTATACCGTGGTATGGGATCTATCGCAGCTATGGAAAACGGAAGCAAGGATCGTTACTTCCAGGCAGATGCAAAGAAATTAGTTCCGGAAGGTGTGGAAGGACGTGTTGCATACAAAGGAACAGTAGAAGATACCGTATTCCAGCTCATGGGAGGCCTCCGTGCAGGAATGGGATACTGCGGAACTGCAAATATTGAGGCACTGAAAGAGAACGGACAGTTTGTTAAGATTTCAGCTGCATCCTTGAAAGAAAGTCATCCACATGACATTCATATTACAAAAGAAGCACCTAACTACAGTGTAGATGAATAAGATGAAAGTGTGCCGGGGCAGGAAACTGTTCCGGCATTTTTGAAATCAGGAGTTCAGATGAAAATAAGATCCAACAGAAGAAAAAGAAGATATGGACGGGGAAGAAGTGACAGGAAAGTATTCTATGCAAGAGCCGGACTGGCAGCGTTGCTGTTATTGACAATAGTGCTGATCTTAAGGTCATGCATCTCAAAAAAGCAAGGAGAGATGCGGGCGGATGTGGATGCGTCCAGACCGGAGATTGATGTACAGCTTCTGGATATCAATGAGTACTCCAGACCGGGAATCGAGTCAGACGGGATCACAGGAATCGTGATTCATTATACGGCGAATCCGGGCTCTACTGCACAGGAGAACAGAGATTATTTTGAAGGACTTAAGGACACCCATGAGACATCAGCAAGTAGTAATTTTGTCGTGGGACTGGAAGGAGAGATCATTCAGTGTGTGCCCACATGGGAGGTGGCATATGCATCCAACGAGCGGAATAAGGATACCATTTCGATCGAATGCTGTCATCCGGACGAAACAGGAAAGTTTACAGAAGAAACCTATCAGTCGATGGTGCAGCTGACCGCATGGCTTTGCAGAAAGTACAGTCTGACTGCGGATACAGTGATCCGCCACTATGATGTGACCGGAAAAAATTGTCCGAAATACTTTGTGGAAAATGAAGAGGCATGGGCGAATTTCAAAGAGGATGTGGCGAATGCACTGGCGAAAGGCGGTACGGATTAAAGGAAACGAAAAAGTATATCTCTTGCGGTCTGAAACAATGCTTGTTATAATAAACGGACAAAAGAGTTAAAGGGAAAGAGCAGAGGGCGAAAATATGAATGAATTGATGATAAAAAAAGTTTCGGGAATCATGTGATTATAATATCGTACTGATCGGATTTATGGGAGCTGGAAAATCGACGGTGGCAAGAACTCTGGGAGAATGGTTTGACATGGAGATTGTGGAAATGGATGAACTTATCTCAGAACGTCAAGGGATGAGTATTCCGGAGATTTTTGAAAAGCACGGAGAAGAGTATTTCCGGAATCTTGAGACGAATCTTCTGATTGAGCTGCAAAAAACAAGTCGGACGATTATTTCCTGCGGCGGCGGTGCTGCAATGCGCAGTCAGAATGTAAGTGAAATGAAAAAAAATGGATATGTGGTTCTGCTGACAGCTACTCCAAAGACGATTCTGGAACGTGTCAAAGAGAATGATGACAGACCTCTGCTGAAGAATCATAAGAATGTGGAATATATCGCACAACTGATGGAAAAGCGCCGGGAGAAATATGAGACGGCAGCAGATTTGATCGTGCAGACAGGAACGAGAAGAATGATGCAGGAAATCTGCAAAGAGATGATTACAAAATTGATGGAGATGGATAGTAGAGATGTTTGATAAATTTTTCCGGATGAATACCTGGCATCCACTTATGTGATTCCTTTTGAAGAGCTGTATGAGAAGGGATACCGGGGAGTCATCTTTGATATCGACAATACACTGGTACCACACGGAGCACCGGCAGATGAAAGGGCAAAAAAGCTGTTTACGCGTTTAAACAAAATCGGATTTTCCTCCTGCCTTCTGTCAAATAATCAGAAACCGCGTGTGGAGATGTTTAATCAGGAGATACAGACTGCTTATATCTATAATGCTCACAAGCCTTCAATCAAGAATTATGAGAAGGCAATGAAGGATTATGGGGACAACAAAGGAGCGCACCCTGTTTGTTGGCGATCAGCTGTTTACCGATGTATGGGGGGCAAAGAGAACCGGGATTCACAGTATTTTGGTGAAGCCGATCCATTCAAAAGAGGAGATTCAGATCGTTTTGAAGCGTTATTTGGAGAAAATTGTTCTTCATTTTTATAAAAAGAAGCGGAAACTGGATAAAAAAGGTTGAAAAAAGACAGAATCTATTATAGAATTATAAACAGTCGAGAAAAGGCAGCGCATAAAGTGCGCATTTGAAGGAGGATTACAGATGATTTCAGCAGGAGATTTTAAAAATGGTGTTACCGTTGAGATTGACGGAAATATCTATCAGATCTTAGAATTCCAGCACGTAAAACCTGGAAAAGGTGCAGCATTTGTTAGAACAAAATTAAAAAATATCATCAGTGGCGGTGTTGTTGAGAAAACTTTCAGACCAACTGAAAAATTCCCGAAAGCACATATTGACAGAAAAGACATGCAGTATCTTTACAGAGACGGAGATCTGTTCAACTTTATGGACGTAGAGACATATGATCAGATCGCTCTGAACGAAGATGTTGTAGGAGATTCTCTGAAATTTGTAAAAGAGAACGAAGTAGTAAAGATCTGTTCACACAATGGAAATGTATTCTCAGTAGAGCCACCTCTGTTCGTAGAGCTTGCGATCACAGAGACAGAGCCTGGATTCAAGGGAGATACAGCACAGGGAGCTACAAAACCTGCAACTGTAGAGACAGGAGCAATTGTTATGGTACCATTGTTCGTAGAACAGGGAGATGTACTGAAGATTGATACACGTTCAGGAGAATATCTCTCACGTGTTTAATACGAAGGAGACGCCTCAGGCGTCTTTTTCTTTTGGTAAGGAGAGTTGTTTCATTTATAGAATCTTTATAGATAGTTCATATAAAGTTCGTTGTATTTCGCATCAGAGTCGGATATAATCAAGAAACATAATATTGTTCACATCAGATTTCAAAGGCACATTCGTGCCGCATTTCTCAAAAAGATGAGCACACAATCAGGAAGGAGACAGTATGGAATATAGAGAATTTGTGTGCGCAGCAATTGAAACAATGAATCAAAAGGAGGGGAAAAACGGGATACAGGCAAGAGAACACAGAGCAGTAAAAAACAACGGGAAGATTCGTGTTGGATTGTTGCTTCAGGAAACGGGATCCAATCTGTTTCCGACAATCTATCTGGAGGAATATTATGAGAAGTTTCAAAAAGGGGAAACTCTGGAACAGATTGTGTCGGAGATCAGCCAGCTTTATCAAAAGATCAAGGCAAAAAATATCATAGATGTGGATTCTTTTTTTTAATCTGGAATCATGGAAGAATAAGCTGGGGATCAAAGTGATAAAAACGGAGAAAAACAGGGAATTACTGGAGGAAATCCCGCATTTGGATGTGCTGGATCTTTCGCTGACCTTTTATGTCAATTTTAGACCGACAATGTGAGGGAAGCGCAACAATGCAGATCACAAATGAGTATATGAGGCAATGGAATCTTGAAACAGAGGAATTATATGAAATGGCCATGCGAAGTGCTGTCAGACTGCTTCCGGCAGAATTCTGCTCACTTCCCGATATGATCCGCAGGATAACCGGAATTGAAGTGGAGGCGATCCGCGGCATGCAGAGAGAATGTCAGATGTATGTGCTGACGAATTCCAGCAAGATCCAGGGGGCAGCCTGTATGTTTTATCCGCATGTTCTTGAGATGATCGGTGAAATTTTGAAAGAGGATTTTTATATTCTCCCCGAGCAGTATCCATGAAGTGATCATTTTGCCGAAATCAAAAGGAATTGCAAAAGAGGAACTGGATGCTATGATACAGGATATCAATCATACACAGGTAGACACAGAAGAAGTGCTCAGTGATCATGCATATCTTTATGAAAGAGGATTGGGGAAAATACAAATGGCCTTTTAAAAAGAAAAGATGGAATGAGAAATTTGAAAGAAATGCTCTTTACAAGATTGTAAAATTGTGCTAGGATATATAAAGTGTCCGGTTGAAATTCAAAGGACACAAAAGATTATGCGTCTGTAGCTCAGTGGATAGAGCGATGCCCTCCGGAGGCATGTGCGGCGGTTCGACTCCGCCCAGACGTGTATTTTTTATATCGAAAAGAGATCAGTAAAAGGGATTGAGCGGCATCCGGGCGGATGTGCTTCAATCCCTTCTTTTAAATCAAATTCACTTTTCTTTGCAAAATCCGATAAGTAATAAAGTATCCTGCAATGGCAAGTACTGTCGTAGTACAGGTTCCGATCAGGAGCATCTGAAAGAAATACTCTGAAAAGCTGGTCTGTGCAGGAGAAAAAAACATAATCAGGAAAGACACTGGTGATGATGGATACTCCTATGCTGATAATCTGAGTAATGAGATTCAGAATAAAATATACAGCAATGGATACAATGATCCGATGTGCGGGAACCAGCTGTCCGATTGCAATACTTGTATAAATAAATAGCACGCAGGAAAGAATTCCGACAAATGAAAAAAATACAACAAGACCGCAAAAGGAAGAGAAGGACATACCAAGTGCAGCCTGAAAGTCAGGTTTGATCCTTTCCAGAGCAGACTGTATATTGTCTCCCGAAATCAAAAACCACGCAGCGGCAAAGCAGATTGTAAGATCCAGCACATACCAGATGGAGGCAGACAGAATCTTCGCCCAGAGCTGGGTCAGCGGTGACGCCGGAAGCGTCCAGGTGATGTATCCTTCATCTGTAAATAGGTTCTTATAAAACCGGACGGCGTACATGATACAGCATCCAAAGGAAATCGCAGAAAACAGCATTGTGAGCACGACGATCAAAAGGGCGATAACAGGAGCAAATTCTTCAGGATCTGCTGAAAAGTCAAGATGATCGATTACAAGGAAGCGTGCCATCAGACAGCCGATGATCAGAATGATATGCAGGACTGCAAACATACGTACTCCATATTTTAAATCATGTTTGATCAATTTTTTTAACATCGAAATACCTCCCGGAATAAAGCATCTACCGATTTTTTGTGTCCCCTGCGGATCTCATCGACAGAAGCGTTGAGCGTAATCTGCCCGTTTTGCAGAAATAAAACCCGATCCAGAACATTTTCTACATCTGCGATCAAATGGGTAGAGATCAAAACAGACGCATCTTCGTTGTAGTTTGTCAGGATGGTCCGGAGAATATAATCTCTGGCTGCAGGATCTACACCGCCGATCGGTTCATCTAATACGTAAAGCTGTGCATCCCGGCTCATGACAAGGATGAGCTGGACTTTTTCTTTTGTCCCCTTTGAGAGTGTTTTCAGACGAAGCGAAGGATCGATATCCAGATCCTTTAACATCGTATGAGCACGGGAGACATCAAAATCGGAGTAAAAGTCACTGTAATAGGAAATCAGCTCTGAAATCCTGCGGCGTTCATCCAGACATCCGCGCTCCGGAAGATAGGAAACGATTTTCTTCGTCTCTACACCGGGAACTGATCCGTTTACTGTGATCTGTCCGTCAGTTGGTAAAAGAAGCCCGTTGATCAGTTTGATCAGAGTCGTCTTTCCGCTTCCGTTTGGTCCAAGCAGGCCGATGATCTCTCCACGTTCCAGAGTCAGATCAACATTGGAAAGTGCAAAAAAGTGATTGAATTTTCGGGTCAGCCCTTTGCATTCGAGAATGGGGTTCATAGGTCTACCTCCTTGAGTGCTTTTTGTATCAATGCAGCAGTTTCTTCTTTCTGAAAGCCGAGCTGTTTCATCTTTTCAAGAAACTGCAGGATATGTTCGGATGCGAGACTGGTCTTCATTTCATCCAGCAGCTGGGTATCTTCTGTAATAAAACGTCCGCTTGTTCGCTGAGAATATACCAGTCCGCTCCGTTCCAGTTCGGAGAGTGCTTTTTGCATTGTGTTCGGATTCACGGCAGCTTCTACGGCGAGATCCCGGACAGAGGGAAGTCTGTCACCGGGTTTGTAGATACCGGATACGATATCCTGCTGAATACGCTCCATCAACTGTAGATAGATGGGACGGTCATTGTCCAATTCCCATGGCATTTGATCACCTCGTTTTCTATGAAAAACTAACTGTACTATATATATAATACAATCGTATAATGAAGTTGCGGATTTGTCAAGTTACTTTTCATTTGCCGCAAGAATTTCGGCAGGCAGTTCCGGGTGAAAGATCCCTTCCTTTAACATACGAATCTCATATTTGTAAGGCGCATAGGATTTCTTCTCTTTGACAGCCGATGGAATGTACGGTGTTTCCAGAATTTTCGGGATATCCATAAAATCTTTGTGGTGTACGATATGGTGTATCGCGTCAAATCCGATATGTCCGAAACCGATATTGGCATGCCGGTCTTTTGCGGCTCCCGGAATATTTTTACTGTCATTAATGTGAAAGACGGCAATCTGATCTTTTCCGATCAGGCGGTCGAACTCATCGATCACATCATCGAAATGGTGGATGATATCATATCCGCTGTCACTGGTATGGCAGGTGTCAAAGCAGACTCTCAGCTTGTCATTGTATACAACGCCGTCATAAATCTGTGCAAGCTCTTCAAATGTGCGGCCGATTTCGGAACCTTTTCCGGCCATGGTTTCCAGTGCGATATGACAGGGAGTATCTGCTGTCAGGACAGAGTTGAGTCCTTTGATGATCTGGCGGATTCCGGCGTCAGTTCCGGCTCCTACATGAGAACCCGGATGAAGTACCAGAGTATGGCTTTTGCAGGCGGCAGTGCGCTCAATCTCCTTTGCCAGGAATTCGACTGCAAGTTCAAATGTTTCAGGTTTTACAGAATTTCCCAGATTGATGATATAGGGAGCATGTACGATGATTTCGTCAATGCCATGTTCTTTCATATATTCCCAGGCAGGTGAAATATTCAGTTCACTGATTTCTTTGCGCCGTGTGTTCTGCGGAGCTCCTGTATAGAACATAAATGTGTTTGCGCCGTAGGAAACGGCTTCTTTTGCGGAACCAAGCAGCATCTCTTTACCGCTCATGCCCACGTGTGATCCTAATTTCATAACATATATCCTCTTCTTTCCTTATTATATAAATCCTTTCGGATGCGTGTACAAACAGCTTGCCGTAAAGCATTATACATGATAAAATAGCAAAATGAAAGAAAAATAGAACGGAGAGTGGAACAGAAGTGAAAACATTGTTGGAACTGATTACAATAGAAATGAAAGAAGCCTTTGAGGCAGCCGGTTATGATGCGGCATTTGCGAAAGTGACCTTGTCAAACCGTCCGGATCTGTGTGAATACCAGTGCAACGGAGCAATGGCAGCAGCAAAAAACTTACAAAAAGGCACCGATCATGATCGCAAATGATGTGGTGGCAGGACTGCAGGAAAAAGACTGTTTTGAAATGGCAGAAGCGGTGAATCCGGGATTTATCAATCTGAAAGTAAAACCATCCTTTGCAGCAGCATTTCTCAATGAGATGGCAGCGAGTGAAAAGCTGGGAGTGGAAGAGATGGAGACACCAAAGACGATCATGGTGGATTACGGCGGACCGAATGTGGCAAAACCGCTGCATGTAGGACATTTGCGTTCTGCGATCATCGGAGAGAGTGTAAAGCGGATTCTGCGTTATAAAGGAAACAAAGTAATTGGTGATATTCATCTGGGAGACTGGGGGATATCAGATGGGGCTGATCATTACAGAATTGCAGAAGAGAAAACCTGAGCTTCCATATTTTGATGAAAACTTCACCGGAGAATATCCGAAAGAGGCGCCGTTTACGATCGGAGAGCTTGAGGAAATCTACCCGACAGCCAGTGCTTATGCAAAAGAACATGAAGAGTATCGTGAAAAAGCACTGCAGGCGACGTTCCTTTTGCAGAACGGACATCCGGGATTCCGTGCGATCTGGAATCACATTATGGCAGTTTCTGTAGCAGATTTGAAGAAAAACTATGCAAATCTGAACGTGTCTTTCGATCTCTGGAAGGGAGAGGCAGATGCCCAGAAATATATTCCGGATATGGTGGAGATGCTCAAAGAAAAAGGATATGCGCACTATGATGAAGGTGCTCTTGTAGTGGATGTACAGGAAGAGACAGACAAAAAAGAAGTGCCTCCGTGTATGATCTTAAAGTCAGACGGGGCTGCACTGTATGACACGACAGATCTGGCGACACTGGTAGAGAGAGAAGAACTGTACCAGCCGGACGAAGTGATTTATGTGGTAGATAAGCGTCAGGAGCTTCACTTTGTACAGGTATTCCGCTGTGCAAAGAAGACCGGAATCGTAAAACCGGAGACAGAACTGGAATTTTTAGGATTCGGTACGATGAACGGAAAAGACGGCAAGCCGTTTAAGACAAGAGAAGGCGGCGTGATGCGTCTGGAAAATCTGATTCGTGAAATCAACGAAGAGATGTACAAGAAGATCATGGACAACCGTACGGTTTCCGAGGAAGAGGCAAAGAAGACTGCACAGATGGTAGGACTTGCTGCGATCAAATATGGTGATCTTTCCAATCAGGCATCCAAGGATTATGTCTTTGATGTAGACCGCTTTACTTCCTTTGAAGGAAATACGGGACCGTACATTCTGTACACAATTGTCCGGATCAAGTCGATCCTGAATAAATACCAGGAAGAAAACAGTCTGGAGGATCTGGTGATCAGAGAGGCATCCAGTGAATTTGAAAAAGCACTGATGCTGGAATGTGCAAAATTCAATGATGTGATCGAGACAGTTTATGAAGAGACAGCGCCGCACAAGCTGTGTGCATATATTTATGATCTGGCCAACGCATTTAATAAATTCTATCATGAGACAAAGATCCTTTCAGAGGAAGACGCAGAGAAGAAGAAAGGTTATATCGCGCTTTTGAAACTGACAAAAGAGGTTCTGGAGAGTTGTATCGATCTGCTTGGATTTGAAGCGCCGGAGAGGATGTAGGATATGACGGAAAAATTGTTTTATCTGGACAGTCATCTGCAGAGATTTTCTGCGCAGGTAGAGCAGTGTGTCCCGGATGGAGAAAACTGGCAGATCGTGCTGGATCGGACTGCCTTTTTTCCGGAAGGGGGAGGACAGTATGCGGATACAGGGATACTTGGCAGTGCGCGAGTGCTGGATGTGCAGGAAAAGGATGGTGTGATTTTTCACAGGACAGATGCGCCTCTTTCGGTTGGAGACTGTGTAGAGGGAAGGATTGACTGGGATCTTCGTTTTATGAAGATGCAGCAGCATACCGGAGAGCATATCGTTTCCGGGTTGGTTCATAAAAGGTTTGGGTATCAGAATGTGGGATTCCATCTGGGAAGTGAAGACTGCACGATGGATTTCAACGGAGAGATTACCAAAGAGGAGATTCGCGAGATTGAATGGGAAGCCAATCGGGCAGTGGTGCGAAATCTGGAAGTGGAAGTGACCTATCCGGATCAGAAAGTACTTCAGACGCTTGTATACCGCAGTAAGATTGAGATTGAAGGTCAGGTACGGATCGTGACGATCCCGGAATATGATGTGTGTGCGTGCTGTGCGCCGCATGTGAAACAAACAGGGGAGATCGGGCAGATCCGTCTGACGGGAGTGCAGCGTTATAAAGGCGGCGTCCGTGTGACTATGCTCTGTGGATTCCGTGCGTTGGAGGATTACCGGCAGGAAAGCAGAGAGTACAGGGGTGTATTTCCTCTGCTCTGTGTGTGAAAGAAGAAGACGTGGCGCAGG
>ENA-OQBS01000011-OQBS01000011.1-human-gut-metagenome-genome-assembly--contig:-NODE-11-length-11163-cov-1.093422_pt1 | contig 11163 bp, 13 predicted proteins | sample MGYA00242748_ERZ504555 | MGnify/ENA primary metagenome ERZ504555 (study PRJEB26092, sample SAMD00036269) | human gut metagenome | host: Homo sapiens | study: EMG produced TPA metagenomics assembly of... | reverse complement strand
TAAAAAAGTGGAGGAATGCAGCCCGGGAGCTGGGGTATGTGCTTCCCAAGCGCAGAACACAGAAAGAAAGCCGCAGGGAAAAGCTTCTGGTGGTTTTCTGCCCGAATCTGACCAATCCGTATTATGTCATGCTTTTGCAGGGAATCGAAGCAAGAGCAACGGAGCAGGGGTTCGGGCTGTTTGTGTGTAATACCCAGAGAGATCTGGAGTTGGAGGAGCGTTATTTAAAGATGCTTCCCTCTCTGAATCCGCAGGGGGGTCATCTACACCTGTAATCCGAGCAGCTGCTTTATGGAGACAGTGGAGCAGTTGTCCAACAAGATTCCCTTTGCTGTCATCAACAATCAGAATGAACGGCTGAATGTGGATGCGGTAGAGCTGGATAATTCAAAGCTTGGCAGAATTATGGCAAAGCATCTGCTGGAACTCGGACATACCCATGTGGCATATATTGCGCCGCCGCTGACTGTAAGGCAGAAGCAGCGTTCCAAGCGGGTAGAAGGATTTTTGAAGGAGTTTCAGAAAGCAGGACTTGGAGATCATGTGGTGATCAAAGCCGCGGATGAGCAGATTGATAAAGATGTGCCGGGAATCGATTCGGAATATCGGATCGGATATGACCTGACAAAGGAATTGCTGAAAGAGCATACGGATCTGACTGCGATCGTGGGGCTCAATGACATGATCGCCTTTGGTATTTTTAGATGCTCTGTACGAGGAGAAATACAAAGTTCCGGGAGAGATGTCCGTGATGGGATGCGACAACACATTGTTTGCGAGAATGCATCATATTGCGCTGACAACAGTCGAACATTTCGTGATCTATAAAGGCAGAGACGCCTGCGATATCATCATGAAAAAGATCAAAGCCCGCAGTGAGCCGTATGCCGGGATCGAGCCGGTGAGCATCTATCATGTGGAGTATGAGCCACAGATCGTGATGCGGGGAACAACCGGATATCCAAATCTGAAAAAAAGAAAAATTAGTACAAAAAAGTAAAATTATTAGTAATAAAAATCAACAAGTAAAAGGCAAAACCAAAGTTAGCAGTAGTTTTTTTTATTAATAATGTGATATTATTAGTACGGCAAAATTACTAATAATTTTTGGGCCTATTGACCTGTTTCCAGGGAGTCTATATAATCGAATTATAACAAATCGACGAAGATTTTAAGGAGGGACAGGCAATGAAATTTTTTTATTGACACAGCAAATGTAGAGGATATTAAAAAAAGCAAATGACATGGGTGTGATCTGTGGAGTTACAACAAATCCATCCCTGATCGCCAAAGAAGGACGTGTATTTGAAGAAGTAATCGCAGAGATTGCATCGATTGTAGACGGACCAATCAGCGGAGAAGTCAAAGCGACAACAGTAGACGCAGAAGGCATGATCAAAGAAGGACGTGAGATTGCAAAGATTCATCCGAACATGGTAGTGAAGATTCCAATGACAGTGGAAGGCCTGAAAGCTTGTAAAGTCCTTTCATCTGAGGGAATCAAGACAAATGTGACTTTGATCTTTTCTGCAAATCAGGCACTTCTGGCAGCAAGAGCGGGTGCAACGTATGTATCACCGTTTTTGGGAAGACTGGATGATATCTCGGTAAGAGGAACAGATCTGGTTGCAGAGATCGCTCAGATCTTTGAAGTTGCAGGAATTGATACAGAGATCATTGCCGCAAGCGTAAGAAATCCGATCCACATTACAGACTGTGCACTTGCAGGGGCTGATATTGCAACAGTGCCTTACAAGGTAATCGAACAGATGACACATCATCCGTTGACAGACGCCGGAATTGAGAAATTCCAGGCTGATTATAAAGCTGTTTTCGGAGAGTAAAAGCAGGAGGCAATCATGAACAAATTAGAATTGATGAAAACTGCAAATGAAGTCCGCAAAGGGATTGTCACAGCGGTACACAGCGCAAAAGCGGGACATCCGGGCGGATCTTTATCAGCAGCTGACATTTTTACGTATCTCTATTTTGAAGAGATGAATATTGATCCAAAAGAGCCGAAAAAAGCAGACCGTGACAGATTTGTCCTGTCTAAAGGACACACAGCTCCGGGACTGTATTCTGTACTGGCGCAGAGAGGATATTTCCCGGTTGAAGATTTAAAGACACTGCGTCATACAGGATCTTATCTGCAGGGACATCCGGATATGAAGCACATTCCAGGTGTGGATATGTCTTCCGGATCTCTGGGACAGGGAATTTCTGCGGCAGTTGGTATGGCGATTGCAGGAAAACTGGACAACGCAGATTACAGAGTTTATACACTTCTTGGAGACGGAGAGATTCAGGAAGGACAGGTATGGGAAGCAGCGATGCTGGCAGCGCACAAAAAACTGGATAATCTGGTTGTGATCGTAGATAACAACAATCTGCAGATTGACGGTGCGATTGATGAAGTCAACTCCCCATATCCGATTGATAAGAAATTTGAAGCATTCAATTTCCATGTGATCAACATCGACGGAAATGATTTTGATCAGATCGATGCAGCATTCAAAGAGGCAAAGACAGTGAAAGGGTGCCCGACAGCGATCATTGCCAAGACGATCAAAGGAAAAGATGTTTCATTCATGGAAAATCAGGCAGGATGGCACGGAAAAGCGCCGAATGATGAAGAATACGCAGTAGCAATGGCAGATTTGGAGAAAGTAGGTGAAGCATTATGTCAGATGTAAAGAAAATAGCAACAAGAGACAGTTACGGAAATGCTTTAGCCGAACTCGGAACTGCACATGAGAATGTAGTTGTACTGGATGCAGACCTTGCGGCAGCTACAAAGACAGGTGTGTTTAAAAAAGCACATCCGGAGAGATTTATCGACTGTGGTATCGCAGAGAGTAATATGATGGGTGTGGCAGCAGGTCTTGCAGCAGCCGGAAAGGTACCATTTGCAAGCTCTTTCGCAATGTTTGCGGCAGGCCGTGCATTTGAGCAGATCAGAAACTCTATCGGATACCCGAAACTGAACGTGAAGATCGGTGCGACACATGCAGGAATCTCTGTAGGAGAAGACGGTGCGACACACCAGTGTAACGAAGATATCGCTCTGATGCGAACAATTCCGGGAATGGTTGTGATCAACCCTTCTGATGATGTAGAAGCAAGAGCAGCAGTAAAAGCGGCTTACGAGCATGTAGGACCTGTTTATATGCGTTTTGGACGTCTGGCGGTTCCGGTAATCAATGACAGAGAAGATTACAAGTTCGAACTCGGAAAAGGTGTTGTGCTGCGCGAAGGAAAAGATCTGACTATCGTGGCAACAGGACTTCCGGTTTCCAACTGTCTGGAAGCTGCAGAGAAGCTTGCAGCAGACGGAATCGATGCGAAAGTGATCAACATCCATACGATCAAACCTCTGGATGAAGAACTGATCGTGGAAGCTGCAAAGGCAACAGGAAAAGTTGTTACAGTGGAAGAGCACTCCGTAATCGGAGGACTTGGAAGTGCAGTATGTGATGTCCTTTCAGAAAAAGCACCGACACAGGTGATGAAGATCGGAATCAATGATACGTACGGTGAGTCCGGACCGGCTTTGGAGCTGATTGCAAAATACGGACTGGATACAGAAAGTATCTATCAGAAGATCAAAGCGTTTGTATAAAATTCAGAAAAGAGAAATCCCCTGCCGGCAGAAACAAATTGTTCTCCGTCAGGGGATTTTACTTTGGCACTAGATTGTAGCCAAAGTGGAATGTCCATATCGTAGAGACAAGAAACAGTCTCATCAATGCATATCCAAACAGGAATCCTGTAAGGAACCTTCTTATATTTGTGCTTTCGCAAGAAGTGACCATCTGAATCACCCCCATCCAGGATCATCGGCAGCATCAGTATTGCAAAGATCCATGGAGACCAGGAAACAAGCGGAAAGGTAAGCGGACATAAAATCATGCCGACCAGTTCTCCGGTACACCTGGCACAGATTGGAAACTGTGTCCCCTTCCAGTAAAAGGAACGGTCACTTCTGCAATGACAGCCAAATATAATAGGAAGCCACTTATAAATCCAAACTCTCATCGAGCCTTAGAATCCCATAGCGGCAAAGCCTACACCAACCACTGCGATCAGTATATAATACAGGATCATCAGGATTACACCGACCAATGCGCCGATACCGGCAGCCTTGGATGTCTTTGGTTTGGTGTCTTTCCATACAAGGAATAAAAACAAGACCTACAATCGGGATACAGCAGCCTAACAATCCCCAGAGAAAGCCACCGTTATCCGTGGCTTGTGGAGTCGTGTTTTGAGAAGCTCCGCAGTTTGGACAGGTTGCGGCATTGTCCTCAATCTGATTGCCACAGTTTTTACAAAAAGCCATAGGAAATCCCCCCTCTCTTTAATTGGTTGATAGTTACAGATATATACTCTGTAAATGGAATCTTATTGTATATTTATACCATACAATTTTTGTATCGTCTACAAAAAACAGAAAAATGTCCGAAAATATTTTTTGCAGGTAAAGTGCGTGCTATAATAGGGAAAGGAGCTGTCTGTACAGTGAGAATCCGGAGGTGGAAAGACTTGAAATTATGGTATCGAATGATTCGACGTTTGGAAGAAATTTATATAAGAAAGCATAAAGAAGAGTTCCTGTTGAGGAAACAGAAGTGGGATGAAGAATTTTATGAATGTATTCAGGATATTGCGAAGCATCCGGTTGTGCTTCGTATGAAACTATATCTGCATCATGGAAATACGAATTGTTATCAGCATTGCCTTCATGTATCTTACTACAATTATGTGTGGTGCCGCTTTTTTCATCTGGATGCAAAATCAGCGGCAAGAGGCGGGATGCTGCATGATCTGTTTCTGTATGACTGGCATATCCATGCAAAAGAGACGGGGCAGCGTTTCCACGGGCTGACACATCCGAAAACAGCCTTAAACCATGCATGTCGTTTATTTTCTCTGAATGATATAGAGAAAGATGTGATCCGGGCGCATATGTGGCCAGTCACATTTTTTAGCATTCCTCACACAAAAGAAGGATGGATCATCACACTGACAGACAAATATTGCGGAGCATTTGAAAGTATGAAAAGAAAATAGAAGAATTTCGGGCAAAAATTTTGTCGAACTTATGTGACATTAACTGATAAAATCGGCCTTTTTCGTGTGCTATTCTCTAAAAGAACCCGGGGGAGCGGACAGGCTTCCGGCAAAAAATTAATTGAATCAAGGAGGATATACAGCATGGAAAGACAGATCCCAAAAAAATGTTCGTCAGATTGGAAACGTGAGTGACAGCCCGAAAATTTATGTGGAGGACTATGTAGATACTTTTTTCCTACAGCTTTGTGGACAAGGCGAAGGACGGACCGATCGGGGCATTTCTCGTAGGAGATATGCAAAAGAGCGAGGATGAGGAATACGTATACATATATGGTGCGATTCAGATGCACGACTTGAAGCTGGTCGGCAATGAATACGTGATTGATGATGAAACATGGAAAAATGCATATGAGGACTGTAAACAGTATTTTGAAGACGGAGAAATGTTGGGCTGGTTTGTCGCACAGCCCGGAGTAGAACTGGATGCAAAGAGCAACATAGTGAAACTTCATAAAAAATCGTTCCCGAAACAGAATACTGTTTTTGTTATGAAGGATTCCGCAGAGAAGGAAGAATCTTATTTTGTGCATAAACTGAATGATCTGATGGAGATCGGCGGTCGTTATACATATTATGAGAAAAATCCATGTATGCAGAACTATATGATTGCTGCTCGAAGAAAGAATGGGGTGTCTCCCTCGGAAACTGTTGAGGATCGAGCTGCTCAGGACTTTCGGAACATGGTCCGCAGTCGAGGAAGCCGAACGCATCAGAAAAAAAAACAACCGTCTGATGTATGTGGCAAGTTCCATACTGATACTGGTGGCAGTTATTATGGGAGTTACGACACTCAATAATTTCGGGAAAATGAAAGCTGTCCAGAAAGTGATGAGTCAGGCGTCGTCAGCGGTCTTACAGGAAAATAATACAGAGGAAGTGCAGCCGGTGAGCGGTGAAGTGACAGAGACATCCAATGAGGGAGACGTGGAAAAACAGGAAGAAACACCACCATCAGAAAAGGATGCATCAGATCCGGAAACAAAACAGGAAGAAGAAAAAGCAGATGATATTGTTCAGGAACAGGAGAGCACAGAAGGAGAAGGTGATTCCTCAGAAGGAGTGTACGTAGTAGAGCAGGGAGATACACTGGCGATCATCAGCAAAAAGGCCTACGGAGATGTTTCGCATGTAGATTCTATCTGTCGGATGAACGGAATTACGGATGGAAATTTGATTTATGTAGGTCAGAAATTGCTATTACCATAAAATAATGCTATAATCGGAAAATAAAACAAAATGATAAGGGGTCGGATATGAAGCAAAAGAAAAATCCGCGGTTTCGATTTTCTGGATCCATAGATATGGAGATCATTCGGAGGCAGGTCAAAAGGCACAGAAGAAGCGTGCTGGGACAGTGGACGATCCGGATCGTCGTGGCAGCCATGATCGTGACAGGAACCTATCTTGTGATTGAAAATCAGACGTATACGTCCGTTGCAACAGCGGACTCACATAAGAAAGATACAGAAGACAGCAACCAGTATATCGCATTTTCAGACGGTGTGATCCGATATAGCAGAGATGGCGTTGTGTTTCTGAATAAAAGGAATAAGGAAAAAATGGATTCAGCCCTGTCAGATCCAGAATCCGATAGTGGACGTTAATGAGGATGTGTTTGCAATAGCAGATGTGGGCGGTAATACGATCATGATCTTTCAGAAGAGTGGATTAAAGGGGGAGATTGAGACTACGCTTCCGATTGAAAAGATTTCTGTTTCAAATCAGGGGATTGTAAGCGCGATCCTGAAAAACGAATCTACGCCCCAGATCATTTCCTATGATGCAGTGGGAAATATTCTCGTAGAGCATCAGGTGAATCTAAACAGTACCGGATATCCAATCTCACTGGACATGTCGGCGGATGGGGGAGAACCTGATGGTATCGTATCTTTCCACAAAAAACGGAACATTGAAGTCCATGGTTGCTTTTTATAATTTTGGAAAAGAAGGTCAGGAAAAAACGGACAACCTGATTTATACAGAAGATTTTGAGCAGACAGTCGTTCCGGATGTGTTTTATATGGACGCGTCCACATCCGTTGCGGTTGGTGATAAATCATTTGTGATCTATGAAGGTACAAAGTCCGTGAAAAAGAAAACCGAAGTGAAGCTGAATCAGGAGATACGCAGTGAATTTCACTCGGACAGGTATATCGGGTTTATTCTTACGAATAAAGATAAATCAGGATATGAAGTGCAGCTTTATGATAAAACGGGAAAACAGATAATAAACCGGGAAATAACAGGAGAATATAGTCATGTAAAGATAGCAGGAGATGAGATCATCATGTTCGACGGAACAAAGGGGATGTAATCATCAGCGACACAGGAATACAGCGATTTAAAGGGAGACTGGGGGAATAGAAGCACAGGAAGTGATTCCGGCTGCCGGAATTCACAGATACCTGATCGCCGGTGAAGATGAACTGCGGCTAGTTTACCTGACAAATTAGGAGAAAATATGGATAATTGGTTATTGATTATTGTAGGAGTGATATTTTTTGATCAGTATCGTGGCAGGCTATGTCAGAGGACTGCTCAAAATCGGAATTTCGTTGCTGGCTACGGTTCTGTCGATCGTTGCTGGTTATGTTTCTGGCGCCTTATGTCAGTGATGCGCTTATTAAATGGACACCTGCGGATGAGATGATTGAAGAAAAATGTATGGAGATGTTCATGCCTCAGATTTCTGCAGATACATTGAAAAATGCAGATTTAAGCGGTACTTCACTTGGAGAATTGAATCAGGATCAGCTGGCGGATATCAACAATCTGGACTGGAACCAGTTGGGGATCAACATTCAGGATATTTTGAATATCATTGGAGAGATTCCAAAAGAAGTGCAGATTCAGGAGATTGAAAATGCAGCGTTGCCGGAGTTTTTGAAAAACCGGCTGCTGGAAAACAATAACAGCACAATTTATCAGGAACTGGGAGTTAAGTCATTTCCTGAGTATGCTGCATCGTATATTGCGAGGATGATCCTCAAGGTTGTGGCGTTTCTCGTTACATTTATCCTTGTGTGGATTCTTGTCAGGGCGCTGATGGCTGCAGTAGATCTGATCGGCGAGCTTCCGATTCTGGGATTTTTCAATCACCTGGGCGGAGCGGTTGTCGGAGCAGCGGCGGCACTGGTGATTGTCTGGCTCTTGTTTTTGATCATAACATTATTGTATAATAATGCGATTGGACAGTCTTGCTTTGAGATGATTGAGAAAAGCAGTATTCTGACATTTTTGTATGATAACAATATATTGATTACGAAGCTGTTGTCATTTTAAGAGGGATTTTCGATCTTGAAAAGTCGGTTTTGAAGATAAAATATATATTTTACAAAAAATTGAAAAAATCTATTGACAGGTACTGTGCAATATGGTATATTTTAATAGCTGTCGGTGATAACTGAACAGCTTGAACGGGGGATTAGCTCAGTTGGGAGAGCGCCTGCCTTGCAAGCAGGAGGTCACGAGTTCGAATCTCGTATTCTCCACTTGATTCTATTAATGTAGAATCAGATGTACCTTGAAAATTGCATACAAAGAGAAATATCTTATGAAAATAAGAGAGTTGAATTGATTCAACAAGACATCCGAGGTAATGTTAACAACATTATTAAAAAACAAACTATTACCAACGCATGTAACGCTATACATGTGTAGATGAGAGACCAACCCGTGTTTCTTGTCAGTTGGTTATGCTAATAAGAGCGTATGGTGGATGCCTTGGCACTAAGAGCCGATGAAAGACGTGATAAGCTGCGAAAAGCTTCGGGGAGGAGCAAATATCCTGAGATCCGGAGATATCTGAATGGGGAAACCTACTTGAGAAGACCTCAAGTATCCACAGCCCAATCCATAAGCTGTGGAAGGGAACCCGGTGAACTGAAACATCTAAGTAGCCGGAGGAAGAGAAAACAACATGTGATTCCGTAAGTAGCGGCGAGCGAACGCGGAAGAGCCCAAACCGGAGTGCGTGCACTCCGGGGTTCGGACTGCAGGATTGACGAGTGAGCCTAGTAGAATGGTTTTGGGAAAGCCAGCCAGAGAGGGTGAAAGCCCCGTACACGAAAGGCAAGCGAGCATGGCAGGATCCAGAGTACCACGAGACACGTGAAACCTTGTGGGAATGAGCGGGGACCACCCCGTAAGGCTAAATACTCCTTAGTGACCGATAGCGCATAGTACTGTGAAGGAAAGGTGAAAAGGACCCCGGGAGGGGAGTGAAAGAGAACCTGAAACCATATGTTTACAAGCTGTGGAACATCTTTATATGATGAACCGCGTACTTTTTGTAGAACGGTCCGGCGAGTTACGCTGGCTGGCGAGGTTAAGGGCTGAAGGCCTGGAGCCGAAGGGAAACCGAGTCTGAACAGGGCGAAATAGTCAGTCGGAGTAGACCCGAAACCGGGTGATCTATCCATGTCCAGGTTGAAGTTGCCGTAAAAGGCAATGGAGGACCGAACCCACATCCGTTGAAAAGGGTGGGGATGAGGTGTGGATAGGGGAGAAATTCCAATCGAACCCGGAGATAGCTGGTTCTCCTCGAAATAGCTTTAGGGCTAGCCTCATGCAAGTCTTACGGAGGTAGAGCACTGAATTCCTAAGGGGGCGTCAAAGCTTACCAAGGGATATCAAACTCCGAATGCCGTGTAGATGGTGCATGGGAGTCAGACTATCCGAGATAAGTTGGGTAGTCAAAAGGGAAAGAGCCCAGACCTACAGCTAAGGTCCCAAAATGTGTGTTAAGTGGAAAAGGATGTGGGATTTCGAAGACAACTAGGATGTTGGCTTAGAAGCAGCCATCCATTAAAAGAGTGCGTAATAGCTCACTAGTCGAGAGGTCCTGCGCCGAAAATGTCCGGGGCTGAAACACACTACCGAAGCTTGGGAATTGACGAATGTTAATTGGTAGAGGAGCATTCTTAACGGGGCGAAGCTGTACCGGAAGGAGCAGTGGACTGTTAAGAAGAGAGAATGCCGGAATGAGTAGCGAGAGGAAGGTGAGAATCCTTCCGGCCGAATATCTAAGGTTTCCAGAGTAAAGCTGATCTGCTCTGGGTAAGTCGGGGCCTAAGGCGAGGTCGAAAGACGTAGTCGATGGATAACAGGTAAAGATTCCTGTACTATATCATAACAGAACTGTGGGGACGCAGACAGAGAGCATAAGCCGGGAATGGAAAAACCGGTACAAGCGAGGTAGGAGTGCATCAGGCAAATCCGGTGCACAATCTGAAGACGTGATGTGGGGCGTAAAGCCGGAAGTATGTGAGCTGGCTGCCAAGAAAAGCCGCTATTGTTTATGATATACCCGTACCGTAAACCGACACAGGTGGATGAGGAGAGAATCCTAAGGCCGACGGGAGAAGCATTGTTAAGGAACTCGGCAAAATGACTCCGTAACTTCGGGAGAAGGAGTGCCATGTAAAAGTGGCCGCAGAGAATTGGCCCAAGCAACTGTTTAGCAAAAACACAGGTCTATGCAAAACCGAAAGGTGAGGTATATGCTGACGCCTGCCCGGTGCTGGAAGGTTAAGGGGAGAGGTTAGTCGTAAGGCGAAGCTTTGAACTTAAGCCCCAGTAAACGGCGGCCGTAACTATAACGGTCCTAAGGTAGCGAAATTCCTTGTCGGGTAAGTTCCGACCCGCACGAAAGGCGTAATGATTTGAGCGCTGTCTCGACAATGCATCCGGTGAAATTGAAGTACCAGTGAAGATGCTGGTTACCTGCGCCAGGACGGAAAGACCCCATGGAGCTTTACTCCAGTTTGGTACTGGGATCCGGTGCTGCATGTACAGGATAGGTGGGAGACTGAGAACACATAACGCCAGTTGTGTGGGAGTCGCTGTTGGGATACCACCCTTGCAGTATTGGGTTTCTAACCAGCCGCCGTAATCCGGCGGTGGGACAATGCCAGGCGGGGAGTTTGACTGGGGCGGTCGCCTCCGAAAGGGTATCGGAGGCGCCCAAAGGTTCCCTCAGAATGGACGGAAACCATTCGCAGAGTGCAAAGGCAGAAGGGAGCTTGA
>ENA-OQBS01000010-OQBS01000010.1-human-gut-metagenome-genome-assembly--contig:-NODE-10-length-11200-cov-0.621692_pt1 | contig 11200 bp, 13 predicted proteins | sample MGYA00242748_ERZ504555 | MGnify/ENA primary metagenome ERZ504555 (study PRJEB26092, sample SAMD00036269) | human gut metagenome | host: Homo sapiens | study: EMG produced TPA metagenomics assembly of... | reverse complement strand
CAAAGCATGAATAGTGCTTTAAATGCACTTATCATTAACCGATTAACTAGACTTGTCAATACAAAAGGTAACTACCCTACTTCAATCATAGTAGATGAATGTCCCACATTATATTTTTTATCAACTTGCAACACTACTTTCTACTGCACGTAGCAATAAGGTTTCAATTTGTTTGGGATTACAGGAACTACCGCAATTAGAAGAACAATACGGCAAAGCTACCGCAAAAAACTATAACTTCTATTATAGGTAACACTTTATCCGGGCAAGCTAAAGCTCCTGAAACTTTAGATTGGCTACAAAAACTATTTGGAAAAGTTAAGCAAGTAAAAGAAGGTGTTACTATCAGAAGAACGAAACAACAATTAATATGAATGAACAAATGGATTTTGTTATCCCGGCATCCAAAATATCTTCATTACAAGCTGGTACATTAGTAGGGCAAGTTGCATTAGATTTTGGACAAGAAGATAATTTTCCAACAGCGATGTACCATTGCAAAACCAATTTAGATTTAAAAAAAATTAAGAAAGAAGAAGAAGCCTACAAAGAACTGCCAAAAGTATATAACTTTGGGACAGCAGATAATAGAGAGAAATTACTGCAAAAAAACTTTAAGAGAATATACGACGAAGTAGAAACAGTAATAGAACAATATGTATAACATTACATTACCAATTTTAGGCACAAGGTTAAAGCAAATCCGAGAGCATATAGGATATTCCCAAGCTCAATTAGCAGAACAGCTGAACTGTAAACAAAATGCGATTTCAAATCTTGAACTAGGAAAAGGGGGCAGCCTAAAAACTTTTTATTTCAAGTGCTGAATTTTTTATTCTAACTATGTTTTATAGATTTAATATTTAGTGAAAAGTTTTATCTGATTTCTAATACAGAAGAAGATGAAGCGCAAAAAGCCAATTATAATTCTGTTATAATAGAAATTATAAGACAATCAGAAAAAAAACTATGAGGATGCTATGTCAAACGCTAAAAAAAGAGCTAGAAGCTAATCTTCAAAAAGCCATCAATTTATTACAGCCCTAATAAAATAAAAGAGAGTACAAAATACTCTCTTTTATTTTCCAATATTACTTTAAAGAATTTGTGATACCTATTCTTTTGGAGTTCTGGCACTGATGGGCGTATATAGCATGATGAAATGATACCGAATTATCGTCCCTGGTACACCCTGAAGAACTCCTTTTTGATACCAAATACAAAAAGCTGCTGGAAGCCGGACACAAAGAATTGATACCATAAAACTATAGGGAAAAAGAAGAAGGACAAAATGCCATATTATATATAAATAATATGAATATGTGATTAATATCCTTCACTCCCCGAAACCCAGAAAGAGCAACACGAGAATCTTCTTTTCCCTATGTCCATTTCATAAAAATGATACCAGTATAATAACAAATACTTATAATATGAAAAGAGAGCATCCAAATACATACCTTTTAACAATACAATCGAAATCAATCTATCCTATCTAATTCTATTATAGCTACTTTCTCTTTATCTGGACTTGCTTCATTTTGTATAAGAGTTATATGTTTTTGGGTATAGCTTTTAATAACCCAAGGAGCACCACCTAAATATAAAGCATTGCTATTAAATATGATATATTTTCCTTCTATTTTGTAAGTAATATCAATTTCATCGTAACTTTCCCAATTTACTTTCCCCGATTGAGTATCTATAAATTGCATACCTACTCCCATATTGGGAACTACCCAAGCATCACAACGACCTGTACCACGCCATGAGGTTTGATATAGTTTTTGGGGAGTAAGTTCTCCTATTTGTACCTCTGGATTTTTATCATCACAACTTGTAAAACTTATGTTTACTAAAAATAATGCCCAAAGCATTAATAAGCAAGATTGTTTAAAAATAATGTACCATGTATTAAAATAGATTATATTAATATAAATACCAGACTTCAAAATTACAATCCTATAATTGTGTATAGATTTGCTAATGTTGCTATTGAAATCTGTTTTTCTACTAAATTAGAAGCCCATGAACTAAGACCATATACTTCCAGCAAACTCTCATCTCTTTCATCTGCAAAAAATGAAAAACAGAGTTTGGTAGTTGGGTCGTATAAATATTCCATATTAGTTGCCTCATGATAGTACTTACAGAAACCTTTTTCATTGAAGTTCTCCAAAACCATACATAGCGGAGAACGCATTTGAGGATTAATACGCTTTCTAGTATTATAACTTATCTGAATATCAGAGCTGAAATACCTTGATATTTCTGCCGATATAATTTGGGCTTTTTTGATAAAAACATTATCATCTTCATTTTGCCTTAATTCCGCATCCGTAGCATTACTTTTACTCAATACTATTTGGTCACCCTGTCTTGTTGTTAACACAGCAGCTACATCATATAAACTTTCTCCCGAAGCAGATGTCTTTGTCAATACTCTTGCAATCGTAATAGACGGAGTATAAAGTCTTGTAACAGGAAGAAGAATTTCCTTAGAAGTATCATCAAAACGTCTTTGAAAGTTTCTTTCCAGTACAAAATCCGACATTGGATATAATCCTTCTTCTATTAAATCAATCACTGTATGATTTTTTGAATCATTTAATGATTTTCTCCAAGATTGCAAGTTTATATTTATGTCTTTAAGTGCCATTGTAGTATTCACTACACCTGTTTCATCTTGAATACCACCCAATGTTTTTACACGTATAAATATATCTTGTCTTTTGTAAACTGTAGAATCAAAAGTACCATCCTTTCCATTAAATCCGAACGACCCATTAAGTGAATCACCTTTATATACAAGTGAAGCATTAATATTTTTCTCTAAGGATTTAGTTTTCTGTTCAACATTCGTATTTGAATCCGCATTACCCATATATTGCGCAAAAGCTCTTCCACCTGTATAATAACCAACAACAACAAAATCTCCATATGAATCAATGATAGATGATATAGGAGAGGTATATAAATTATTAATAAAAGACCTTCTTAAAAACTGCCTTGCAAACACTTTATTAGAACCATTGGAACTTAACAAGGTAAATTTGCCATGAGCAAACAATATATTCATTTCCCCATAAGCTTGTTCTTTTGATTCATTAATAAAAGTTCTAAATGTTTCGGTTGTCGTTTTCTTTTTCCCTATAGAAAAAAATCCTAGATTTAAAGAAAATCCACTTTTCACAGTTTTACTTATTGATGAAAAATGCGTATAATTATTAAAATCATAATAAGCAAACGATGACTGGTCGTTCCAGTTAGGATAATTTTCATCAATATATGATTCATCATATTCTTTTAGAGATTCAATATCAAGTATGGAATGCGTAAAGTTATCAAAATCACTTGGTATATAATTCCCCTTAAGCAATTTATAACCATAACCTAGATATTTATCAGTTCCCCCAATCATCTCACCACTTCTTGTCAACTCTTCATCAAAAGAAGGTTGTCCTGTAATAACATCTGGAAGAGATGGATTACGTTCTTGAAGAATCACATCATCACATGAATAATCAGTTTCAACCACTGTATTTTGCTGTGCGCATAAGTTCAAATCCTCTGAACAAGCTATAAACAATGGAGCTATAACAGATAAAATTATTATATATAATATTGATTTCATAATCTTTTCTTATTGCAGATTATTATTAGATAAACTTTTCATATATTCTTCTAAAGGAATTGTTACTATTTCGTCTGGTTTTGCCTTTGATGTAGTATTTATTATTCCATACCAAGAACCTTTAAATTTAACTTCTCTATCATTAGCCTCATTTCCATTACGATAAGTCATAGTAATAGTATAGTCAGCCTTTACACTATATTTCTTTAAATAAGTCGTTACTTTAATTAAAGATGGCTCATCAACTTCTACCGGAATAGTCACCGATAATGTTTTAGGTATCTCATACGTTGTGGAAGTATAAGGAGCTCTAGGCAAAAATATTGTTGAATCAGGCATTTCCCCACTACTAAAATTGCCAGGGGCAATAAATTGCCCGGCTATTATTGCAGGACGTAAAAACATTTGTTCTTCATTTGCCATTGGAATTTTCAAAGCTCCTTTTTCTGTATAACAAGAAGTATCTTTTACATCTTTTTTTGCATAAATTGTAATATTTGATGGTCCAGCAACTGCTCCTGTCTGACCATTTGAATACACAACAACAGGGTCTAATTCCGTCACTACAGCTTTAGGTTCAAATGCTATTTCTTTTACTTTAAATTTATCCTGAAACTCTAATAGAAACTCTTGCTGTGGTTGCTTATTATATTTTGCATACCCTACCTGCCCATTACTCTTTACTTCTATAGAATAATTAAACACACTCCAAGGATTATTGGGGTCTGCCGTTCCTAAATATGTCTGATTTTCAATATTAAAATATCCTTTATATGTTGATGGTATAAGGTCCCAACTTCCAGAACTTATATCTTCCGAGTCCCAAACAAAAACAAGTTTATTGTTTGGGTCATTGTTATATTGACCACAAACCAATGGCTTATTATAAGACTTTGAATAAATCAAATATGGTATTCCACTACTAGGTGGCAAAATCTTTAAATAGAATTTTGAAGAACTATAGCTGAAAGTATCAATTCTTTTCTCATTCCTTGAGTAGAAAGATAAGGCTGTCCAACCACTCCACCTCCTCTGACTTTCAACGCAAAAGGAAGCTCTCTAACAGCATACATATTTGATGAATAAAATTCATCTGTCTCAGGATAATAAGAATAAGATTTCGTTTCTGGCTTTTTTTTTAAACTCATCTATATTAGAAAACAGACTCACAGAGTCAGCAACAGAGATAGCTCTTGACTGGATTGAACTTTCTGATGTTTCCGAAAAATCATATAAAAGTTCAGAACTTTTTTCACAAGAGACAAGACCAATAGTCATTGCTCCTACCAATAATTGACTTACGCCCCAAAAAGAATAGAATTTTTTTTTTCATAAATATAGTTTTAAAATTATGTCCTTAGAAACAAATACACAATAGAGTTCACGTAGATTTACTTTCTGACGCACGCGAATACGCCACATATACAAAAGGACGAAGAAGAAAACAAATCCATGATGCCAAAAACTTTTAGGTAAATATATAAATAGCTCTTACAGCATATTACGTTAAGAGCTATTTATCCCAAAAAGTCAGTTATATTTTACTTAATTTCCCGAAAGACTTAGCCAAAGACGAACTGTTCTTTTAGCCTTATTCTGTTCTCCTTCTAGAATCTTTGCATCACCTTTCTTATAGCTTATTTTTAATTGAGAATCAGTCTGTATAGCATCATATAGAGGAAGCAAAAAGAAATTATCTTCATCTAAAAGTTTTTCCATTATTAACGGAATAATATTTTTACCCATCGCTTGCATTTCTTTAAACTGTGGTAATGTTGTATAAGCGAGAGTACTTGAACTATATTTAGTTTGTGGATTTATTGAAATTTCTTCGTTCCATGAATTAAACAAATCGTTAAACTTAGTCTTTACCTCACAATTAATATTTGCAGCTTTATCAATGACAGCTTGTTTTTCTGCATCAGAAAGTTCAATATCTTCTTGTGCTATCTGTTTTGCAAGTTCCTTTATCTCCGACATATCAGTCTTTGTTCTACTCTCGATAAAAGAAACCAAAATTCTACCATACAAAGTGCCAGATAGCTCACTCCTTTTATGGGTAATACGCAAATAACGCCCAAGTTTTGACTCCCAAGTACCGCTACTATATACAACACTTCCATGAGTCATATCTATACTACTTGTTCCCCAACCATCAACAGTAGCATTGCTACCTTCTGTACTAGTCTGTTCATAATTACAAGACGAACCATATAAAGTTTTAGCATTTTTATACTGTTCTATAAAATCATTGTAAAAAGATTCTGGGTCAATCCATTTGTTAGTTATCCCCATAGAATAAGCAATACAATTATATGTACCTGTTGCTTCTCCTGTTACAGAAATATTATTTACATCTAAATTTGGGAAATCCTTTTTAAGATTATCCTTTTCCGCTTGTGTAGGAACCCTTCTCATAGAAGCAGCTCTAGTAGTAAGTTCGTTTGGATTGGCATTATCCTCCACAGAACCAATCTCTTCGTTTTGCTGACAAGCAATAAGACTAAAAGAGAAACCTAATAAAATTAAAATTTGTTTTCTCATAAAACGATATTTTTAAGTTAGTAATTATTCAGCAAATGCATTTGCATATCGCAAATATACAATACAAATTGTATATAATTATTAAGAATTATATTGTTTTTTCCACTGTTAATGCTTAAAAACATAATATATTTGCTATTTTTGCAATATACAATCTAAATTATACTAATATGGAAAAAACTTATCATTCATTAAAAGACTTTGAACTATCCTATGGGAAAAATGCTATTGAGAGAGCAAATGATTTCCAGCAGTACATTGAGCAACTAAATGATTTCGGATGTAAAAGCTATTGGATAACTTCACATACAGGTATCGGTTCAACAATGGCAATTGAAGGCTTCAACGAACCTGTTATTGCATTTATTTCTAATGATTATTTAGGTATGTCACAAAGAGAAGAAACTAAACAAGCAGGTATAGATGCTATAAAAAAAATATGGAACAGGTGCTTGCGCTGCACAAGTAATAGGTGGTTATCTCGACATACACCAACAGCTAGAGAAAGAAATAGCTTCTTTTGTAGGACAAGAAGAAGCTATTTTATTTTCTTCCGGATTTGGAGCAAATGCCGGAATACTAAGAGCCTTATTGGGTCAAAATGATATTGCATTGATAGACCCTTATATCCACACAAGCGCAATGGCTGGACTAAAGGAACAAATATAAAACGATTGGGCATAACGACCTAGAATATTTGGAGAAGGTACTAAAAGAAGTCAAAGGGCAAATATCAAACTAAAACTTGTAATAATAGATGGTGTATATTCCCAGGATGGGGATTTGTCTTTACTTCCGGAAATTATTACTCTTTGCAAGACTTATGAAACCATGCTGATGTTAGATGATGCACATGGAATAGGAGTAATGGGAGCCAATGGCAGAGGAACAGCTGAATACTATAACTGTTTAGGTCAAATTGATATTATTACTGGCACATTCAGCAAGTCATTTGGTTGCGTAGGGGGATTTGCAGCAGCTTCGAAGAAGATAATACAATACTTGAAATTTTATGCGGACAGCAATGTGTTTTCAGCAGCCCCTACCCCACAAGTCACAGCATCCATACTAAAAAGCTTTAGAGATTATAAAAAAAGAACCACAAATAAGAACCAAACTTTGGGAAAATACGAACTATCTTAGAAAACGGTTGAAAGAAGAAGGGTTCGACATAGGAAAATCTGTTTCCCCTATTTTTCCTATTATGATAAGAGATAATAAAAAGGTTTACGAAATTGCTAAAATGTTGCAAGAAAAAGGTATCTTTACAATTGGAATTGTATATCCGGCTGTAAGAACCAAAGAAGCAAGATTAAGGGTCAGCGTTCTTGCCACGCATAAACTTGAACAATTAGAATCTTTTAGTCAATACTCTTAATGATATAAATAAGAACATAAAAATAAAATAATAATGAAAGAAAGGAGAAAGCGAAGAAGTGCCAAAGACATAAAGGAAAGCATTATTAATGCGGCAACCCATTTAATTGAAACTGAAGGATTTTCTAATCTAACAGTTACAGGTATTATGCGACAAGCTGAAATTGAGCCTGTACAATTCTATAACAGATATGATGATTTGAATAAGTTCATTGACGAGTATGTAAAAAAAATACGACTATTGGTTTAGCGATATTGTAAAATCACAAAAACAATCTAGTACGATAAAGCACTATATATGAACATTCTTGTAGGTTTATTTCAATCTTTATCAGAAAATAAAATCATGCAAGAACTTCTAAAATGGGAACTAGCTAATAACAATGAAACTAGTCAACGTACCGCTCAACTACGGGAATTGCACACGTTACCTTTATGCCAAAAATTCTCAAACATATTCTCCAATACAGATATTGACATTGTAACTATATCTGCACTAATAATAGGAGGAATATATTATCTTATTTTGCATGATAAACTTTCAACTTTCAGTGAAATAGACTTAAAAAAAAGAATCTGACAAACAAAAAGTTATTAAGGCTATAAGCAAATTGTCAGACATTTTATTTACGTTTATACCTTCTTCTATTACTAAAGAAAATATTGATATTATAATAAAAATGAGAGAAGATAATATTCCTGTAGAAAAAATAGCATATTATACAGGAATCCCTAAAGAAATTATTGTTTCTATCTAAAATATCCGTCCAATGAGGAAAAACCCATTGGACGGGTCTATAGCCTAACCAAAAATCTTTTGTTTCACAAAACGACCCTTTTTCTGTACTAAAGAAAACGGTTCTTTTTTTGCTTAATCAAAGAACTTATGTCGCTACGGTGTTTAGTTAACCAATCTTCCAAAATAAACGAAACTAAAGATGAAATAGGTATTTTGGCTTTAGCTTTGAGCAACCCAAACACCTCTTTTACATCTGTATCAACATATAGAACTTCCTTGCAATTATAATTTTTTCCTTTAATGTACTCTAATAAGTCCGTCAAATCCATTTCACTAGAGCCATTAAAATTAAAAACTTCCGAAGAAGTTGTTTCCATTTCTACATGAAGTGGTTCTTTCTCCTCTTCAACTTCATATTTAGCTTCTTGAATAGGAGCTTCATTTATACTACTCCCATGCAATTCTTCACCTCTTATCATTTTAGCTATTTCCAGAACACTAGAAATACCTTCATTTTGCTTTTTCCTTAATTTATCAGCCATGTGCAAATATATACAATAAATGAATAACTTTATAACAAATATCTATTAAAAGAATATTTTTATTTTATTGCTCCTTCTTGAATGATATAATCATAAGCATTCTTCACCTTATCAATACACTCATTACTAATTGCTAATGTATTTATACGTTCCATAGCAACAGAAGCTGGTATTTCATCTGTAACAAAACCAACTTGCTTAAGAATATCAACTACCTGTTCTTTTGTTTCATATCTTACCGCAGTTCTCATATTGTTAGGTAAAAAGAATATTTTAGCTTTTACATTTAAATACTGTAACACTTGGATAAAAAAACCTGTACTATCCATTGTAAATTTATCGTATTTAAATGGGCATATTATTATATCCGCAGCTTTAAGAATAGTTCCCAGAGCATCATCATCAATCTTACCAGGCAAATCTATTAATAGATTTCCTTGCTCAACCTTAGTAAAATCACTAATAATTTTAGCAACATTAGATATATCGGTTGTATAACCTCATATTTAGGTTCATTATCATAGGTCGCAATATCTTCTTTTCTTCTATCCGATAATGAACGCTGAAAATCTAAATCCAATACTAGAACTTCTTTTCCTTTTTCTACTAGATAGTTGGCAAATTGTATGCAATTAGTCGTTTTACCACAACCGCCTTTCTGATTCCCAAATAATATTATCATATCTTACTTATATTTATTAATTTTGTTGCTGTCCTCTTTTCTTTTTCCTATTAGGAGATTTATCTTGCTGTACATTTATATGCTGGCTAAGAATATCACAAATAGCATCAATCAGATTAAATCCCCTTGCCAGTTCTGAATCTTGTTCAACATTTATTCTTTCCATCTTATCAAGAGTAACTAGAGTAATCCTATCTTTACTATAGCCATCTTTTATAATATTGATTCCTAAATCATCAGTACTTACGATTACTTTATTCTTTTTATCTATTAGATAAACTAAATTATCATCTTCAACAAAAAGAATTCCTTTTTCTCTTAATGTAGAATGTAAATCTGAACTATGAGCCAAATAACTATTTATCATATCAGTATAGACAGTATTTTTTTTTATCCATATGCTCTTGAATCAAAATATCATCTTTTTTCACATGATAAATTCTACTTAACAACTCGGCTTCTTTAACTGTAGCAACATTAAATTTATTTGCTTCATACACTCTGCTATTATATCTAAGTTCTTTCAACAGTTTTTTATCAAGAACCAATAAAGCCTTATCATCACCATTTATAAATATTGTGCCATTCATTGAAAACCTATAACCGTAATCTAACATTAATTTCTTGAAACTATCCATTGTATATTTTGTTCCATCTTTCAAAAGAAGATTAATTATACTATTACAGTGTTCAACTTTTGCTTGTTTATTAGGCTCTACTAAAAGTTCCTTCAAATCCATAACTTCCCCACCTTTCAAAACTCTCTTATTTCTATAATCAATTAATGTATATCCATAAGGTTTAGTATGTCCTTTTCCTGTATGAAAGACTAAATTTATACCAAACTTATCTTTCATCAAAGTTTGAAGTTCTGTATAGGAAAGTCCTTGCTTATATTTAAATAAAAGAGCTGTTATCTGTTTTCTTCTTTCTTCATCAGGTGTATATTGTTTAGCTTTATCTTTTATCTGTTCTAATTGAATTGAAGCGTGCTTTTCACCACCCTTATACAAAATTAATAATCCATCCTTTTCTCTTAATTTCCATCCTGATTGTTCAAGTAACAACTTATATTGCTGCACTGTAGAAAAAGAAAACTCCATGTATTTTGAAATATCATCTTTAGCCTTCAAAGCTAAATCAACATTCATTATTTGATTTATGACTTTCTGTGAGCGCACAGCTTCCATATTATCTTTTACCTTCTGTCCGTTCTTCTGTACTCGTGTAGAAACAATATGTACATGATTATTTTCTGTATCAGAATGAAAATATATCATATAAGGATTATTTCCATAACCCATTTTATTTATATATTGCAAAGCTACATTTTTCAAATCCTCTGCCGAATATTCACGCCCCTTACATGAAATCACTGCATGAAATTGTTTTGCCTTGACCGCTGGATTAGTCCTACAGACAGATTCCATATAAGCTATATAATCCGACTTCTTCAAATTATCTGGATTCATAGCAAAATTTTCTGCAACAAGAAGTTCACTCTTGCCTTCCTCATTCTTTCGCTCATTATAATCAATACCAGCGAAAGAAGTTGCCGCTTTTAAAACTACTACTACCATATTTATAACTTCACACCGCAAATATACAAACAAATATTCAATAAAAGAATATTTCAATATAATTTTATTCATACAATAAATATACAAATATTATATATTCAT
>ENA-OQBS01000009-OQBS01000009.1-human-gut-metagenome-genome-assembly--contig:-NODE-9-length-11239-cov-0.931515_pt1 | contig 11239 bp, 12 predicted proteins | sample MGYA00242748_ERZ504555 | MGnify/ENA primary metagenome ERZ504555 (study PRJEB26092, sample SAMD00036269) | human gut metagenome | host: Homo sapiens | study: EMG produced TPA metagenomics assembly of the... | reverse complement strand
AGAGTGTTTCAATAACCCTTATAAATAAAGGCTTTTTTGTACTAGAGATAAAAATAAAAAATTTTTCAAAAAATTTTCAGAAAAAATACGCAATAAAAAGCGAACAAAATTTAGGGATTTGTATAGATCAGAAAAGCAAGCAGTAAAAAGCGAACAAAATAAGTGAATTTATAAGTTGAGAGAAAAATTGTGCAGTAAAAAGTGAACAAAAATCATTTTTCCATTAAGAGCAAGGAAAAATTTTAAAATTTTATGAGTGAAAAAAAAGATACAGTAAAAAAGCGAACAAAAGTGGTAACATCTGAAAAATAGCGCAGTAAAAAGCAAATAAAATAATTTTGACAAAAAAAGCAAGCAGTAAAAAGCGAATAAAATTGAATGAATGAAATAAAAATGCAGTAAAAAGCGAACAAAATAGTTGAATATCCTACTTTTATACTAGAGAGATAGCGACAAAATGGAAATTTCAATAAAAAAAGATAGCGACAAAATGGATTAGAGAGGATATTAAAAAAAAGATAGCGACAAAATGAATTAAGAAGATACGTTAAAAAAAGATAGCGACAAAATAAACTGAAAGAAAATGATGTGGAAGTTCCTACAGAAAAGAGTCGGTATAGGAAAACAGACAATGATTTCATAAGACTTTTTTTGAAAAAGTGAGCAGTAAAAAGCGAACAAAATATAAGATAATAAGATGTGATATAGAAATTAAAATAAGCAGGGGCATCCCTGCTTATTCGATTTCAACGAAATCAGTATCAATAACAGACGAAGTAAGAAGTTGAGCAGAATGAAAATTGTATGCTACAATTTCTTTTTCTTCTAGTGGCATAAAAATCTATGCGTATAGAGGAATCATTATTGATGAATTCAAAATCTTTTACTATAATATTTTCCGCTTTTAAAATATTGAGATGTGTAGTTAATTCTTTTTACCAGCATAGCATTTCCCATTTTCAGGAGTTTCATATGTCCCCGAAAGTATTTTAGTGCAAAAATTTTGCTGAGAGCGTTATCTTTATATCCAGCAAGACGTTCTTGCTGAAGAATCATCATAATACTTCTGGTTTGGGCAGATTCTATTGTTTTATATGATGAGGAAAGGATATTGATGTACTTTTTCTGTACATAGGTACGTTTTAACTGCTCGGATGGTGTAAACAGAATCGTACCTTCTATAAAATCTACATGGATGTAGCTAATCAAACCAAGTGTGGTCGTTTTAATCAATTCCCCGGATTTATCTTTTAAGGTGATTGTATAGTTATAATTACTCAATTTTATTAGGCGTTGATTAATATCCTCATAGTGCTTTTTTCTTGGAACTTTGATATTGAAAATACGTCGTGTAAAATCTAATAGGTCACAGCCGACGAATTCATCATTGATATTTTCCCCATTGATTAAGTTGAAAAGCTGTGTCATAATTTCACGATCTTTCATATCAAGCTCTTTCTGGCGTAATTCGAGGTTCATATTTTTGAGAGCTTTTTTTGTTAGCTTTCCATTAGCATTATCTGGAAGCGAATGACCTGGTTTGTATTGTACTTCTATTTCACCCATACCATCTTCAGTATCTGTTTCAAACTCATAATTATTATGAAGAAGAATTTCATTTTGTAAAAGCTCGGGTTCAAATTCCATATAAGAACTCCGATAGTTAAAAATCGGATACGCTGTTAAATCAACAGGGTATTTGGTATTAAACCCCTCAAGGGAACCATCAAACATATTTTGGATGATTGTAAGTGAATCGAAGGTCAAGTCATCAATAAAAGCAGTTGCAATTATTTTAACTGATTTATCGGAGAGAAAAAAATAATTTGTTAAAGGAACAGAAGTATCACTTCGCCATTTCTCAATTTCTTCAAATTTGGATTGCATGATTTCTTCTATTCCGGGAGCATCCGGATTTGTATATCGTAGTGTATTATATGTAGCTTCTGCATATCTACGTAAACACTGTGGATTTTTTGGTGTCATTTTCCCTTTTATTTCATCTTGAATGCTTTTAATCCAATTACGCTTGCTTACTCGACGGCGTTCTCTGTAAGTTTTGACCGCCTGCTCCACATTTTCACGGGATAATGCGACATAAATGCAATATGTAATAATAGTATCTAATGCTGGTGAAGGAGTAGCTTCAGGAATAACACCTTTTAAATGATGTTCGTAAATATAACGTTCAGGTTGTCGATCTTTGATAAAACGTGTATAGTTTGTTTTTATTTCCTGAAAGATATTCGGCGAAATAAAAAGAGCCGCTTTTCTGTAAATATCCAAAAAATCAGTTGTATTTGTTGTTTCACTCATAGTTTGTCACCTCCTACACACAGTTATCTAATTTGTAATTATATACGATGAACGGTTGATTTGCAAATTCATTTTTTAGCAGTTGGGTGGTTTTCGTTTTCGTGTGAGACGAGTTAAACCGTAAAGGTGGAATGACTGTTTTTATGAGACAAACAGTTTTGGTGGCGGTATTGCATAGGAAAGAAAAAATCTGCTATGATAATGTGAAGGAGGAAATATTGTTATGGATGAACATATGTATCGAAAAATATAGAAGTAGGAATGAGGTTGAGATTGTTTTAAAAAAGGATCAAAAGACAGGGGTTTTGACAACAGGTACAGTGAAAAAGATACTGACGAAAAAAAATATACATACAAGGGGAATTAAGGTAATGCTTTCAGATGGAAAAGTTGGGAGAGTGAAGCATCTGTTTAATAGGGATTGCACAATAGAGTGAACAATGATAAACTAAGAGAAACCTGATTTATTTACAATTCCTGTCTTTGGGCAGTATAATAGAATGAATTCCTGGAAACAGGTTATGCATGACAACAGCACCTATTTTATGGTGCTGTTTTTATGTGGAAAATAATCAGGAACTATATAAAAGGAGGAAAACTTATTGAATGAACAAGTAAAAAAACAAAGCCGATTTTTTCAGACGCGTGAAAATGTGGCAAAGCTGGGAGCATACTATACAGATCCGGAACATTGTAGAATGATTGCAAAGATTTTGGATTTTCCGGAAGAAGATGTTTGCTGCCTGGAACCATCTATTGGAGATGCAAATGCAGTATGCATTGTAACAGAAAAGGAAAAACGACCAAAATATAAAGATATATGGTGTTGATCTAAATCAAAAAACAGCGGATACAACCGTTTTAAATCCGTATGTAGAAGAATGCCTGTGGGGTGATTTTTTAACAGATGTTATCATCAGCCACAAGGCATTTTCTTTTTGTTTTTCAAATCCGCCATATGGCGATTTGAACGAAACAAGACAAGAGATTTTGTTTCTGAACAAATTACTTTCTTATTTGACGATAGACGCAGTTCTTGTATATATCGTACCTTATCAAGTGGTTGCAAATCAAGAATTTCAACGTGTCTGGACTGCCGGGTTGACAGTAGAAAAAATCTTTCGGTTTCATGAAAAGGAATATGAAAAATGGAAGCAGGTAGTATTGATTGGAAGAAAAAAAGATAAAAAGGTTAAAAACCAGGACCAATCTAAAGAAGTGGAGTTTGAATTTCCTAAAGTAGAAGAGATTTCTTTGCTGCCAATGGATTATCAAGGAAACCGGATTAAGGTAAATCCGTCATTTGCAACTGGAATTACAACATTTACCACAAAGGAATTTCATTTTGAGCGAGCCTTAAATTATGTAAAGAAAAGTTCGCTCAGGAAGTTTGTAAAGGAAATAACGCAACAGGAGTTATATATGTCTGACAGGTTAAGCAGACCTCCTATTATGCCGAATGCAGGTCAAATGTATTTGATGGCTATTTCAGGAGCAGGTCAGGGTATTGTTGGTTCGGAAGAAACAAAAGATTTACACTTGCAGAGAGGTGTTGTAAAAAACGTAGAAGAAAGTGAAATTAGAGAAAGTGAACAAGGAGTAGTCGAAGCAGTACGAAAATATGCAAAAATCAGCTTTAGTATTGTGGAAGATAGTGGGGATATTCATTCTATTTAGCCGCATGGCAGAATGGAAGTAGGTAAAAGGAGGAAAAGAGATGCTAAAAGTAACGGCAGGTAGTGTATTTGCGCATTTGGAGTATGCAGTTATTGTGAATAAAGATTTATTGCTTTTATCCTGCTATGAAAGGAGTCAGATGGCAGTAAATGGAGTATGTGCAAATATTGGTTTGAGATCGGAACCAACTCGCATTATTGAAAATGGTGAAATAGTGGCATCTGTGCAAGGCGAATTTGAGTCAGACACTTACATAGCGCGAATACCGGCAGGAAGAGAAAATATTTACCAAGGGGTTTGTATATCAAAATCGGTAAATAAAGAATATCTCTTTATTCATAAGGAAAATCAGGAAGAGGAGATGTATGCATATTTTATGAATGCGTATGAATTACCACTATTGAGAGAATGGATTCCATATTTGGTAACATGTGCGCTGGACAGAAAACATTTGACGTATGCAAATGCAGACATTTACGGTAGTTTTGAATTGCAAGAAGAGACAGATATTATAGAGTGTAGAATGACAAATGATGATCTGATTGCTCTGGTAAAAGAAGGACTTAAAAGAAGAAAGATAAAGATTGCAGTACATCCGCAGAATGCTCTGGAGTTTTGCGATATGGATGACTATTTTGAAAAGTATGGGCATACGCTAGTCCGCAATTTAGAAACCCAATTATCTCCACTTAGTCAATTAAAAGAAAAAGTGGATGAGTTAGTTTTTATTTCTAAGCGTCCGTATCCGCAGCAAGCAGCAATTATCAATGGAGCATTGGAACGCCTTACATATGGGAACTATGTGTTTCTTGTGGAATCAATGGGGGCTGGAAAAACGCTTCAGGGAATGGGGATTGTTGATGGCTGGTTTGTTAAACAATATAGGAGGCAGCACCCTGGAATGTCAGTAAAGGATATCTATAGTGATGGTTCTCTTATAAAATATAGAACAATTATTATGTGTCCACCTCATCTGGTTGAAAAATGGGCGGAATCCATCCGAGAGGAAGTGCCATATGCAAAAGTAGAAATATTAAAGGAGCTGGCACAACTTGTAAAATTGAGAAAAAAGGGAAAGAAAGCTCAGGGAAAGGAATTTTATATCATCAGTAAGGATTCAGGAAAGTTGTCCTATTCTTATATACCAGTACCAAATCAGATAAAAAAGAAGACAGCAGGTATTCCTATATGTAGAAATTGTGAGAATGTGGTTTCAGGTGGAAGAGAAAGTATATGTCAATGCGGAGAAAGGAACAGGATAATCAAGAAAACGAGGGAACGATATCTTGGTCTCATTTGCCCAGAATGCGGAGAACTTCTTCTTCATGCGGAAGGAAATAGTGTATGACGAGAACGGCTATTTGAAAATTCTTACGCCAGAAGATTTTGCTGTTCAAAATAGCGTGAACCATTTTTGTAGATGTTGTGGTGCGGTTTTATGGGCACCTACGGTAAAACAGATGGATAACAGAATTTTTTTCCAGAAACCGAAAAAGAAAAATTAAAAAATGGAAAAAAATCTCACATTTTTCGAACCGGGCAAAAAAAGCACGAAAATCTGTTTGGATTATGCGAGGAAGAGAAGAGGTATATAAAAAAGAAAATATGATTACAGATGAAGAAGTAGAAGAAATGGAGATTGTGGGACCGAGAAGATATTCCATGACACGTTATATCAAAAAAATATCTCAAAGGATATTTTGATTTGGCAGTCTTTGATGAAGTGCAGGATTATAAAGCAGGAGGCAGTGCACAGGGATATGCAATGCACGACTTGATAAAAGCAAGCAAAAAAACAAATGTGTTTGACAGGAACAATTGCTGCAGGATATGCGTCAGATCTGTTTTATGCACTTTATAGATTGGATCCGGCAAGAATGAAAGGAAAAGGCTATGAATATGGGAGTGCAGGTGAAAGGAAATTTGTCGAAAAGTATGGTTCGGTTGAAACTGTGTATGAAATACAGGAAAAGGGGCAGTATCATACAATGACCAGAGGGAAGGTCATAACACCTACGCGCTGTTTGCCTGGTATATCTCCATTGATATTTACAGATTTCTTATTGGACACTGCTTTGTTTCTTGACATATCTGATCTTAGTCGTTTTCTTCCCAATTTATATGAAAATGTGGAAATTATTCCGCTTGAAGATGAAATTCGGGAGGAATACCACCGGGTAAGGGATGTTATAAAAGAATATATGAAAGAAGAAAAAGGAAGTCTTCTAATGGGAAGCTATCTTCAGTTTTCATTATCTTATACAGATATGCCTTATAAAAGAGAAGCGATACTTTCTCCAGCAAATGGAGATGAAGTCTCTCAGCCAGCAGATTTATACTATTTGATTGAAAACGGGAGATTATTGTTAAAAGAACAGGCACTTGTAAATATAGTAAATAAGGAATTGGAGGAAAAGAGAAATTGTTTTATTTATTGTGAATTTACTGGTGATCGGGAAGAAGCAATATCATACAGATTAAAACAAATTTTGGAACAGGAGTGTACTTTGCGGGAAAGTGAAGTCACAGTTTTAGAAAGTGCAAATCCACCGGCATTGAAAAGAGAAGAGCGGATGCACCAAAAAGCTTCACAAGGTACAAAAGTATTTATTACAAATGCAAAATGTGTTTCTACAGGACTTGATTTTGCGTTTCGTTATCATGGAAAAGATTATAACTATCCAACGATTATTTTTTATCAAGTTGGATATGACATGATTAAAATCTGGCAGGCGAGCAGACGGCACTATCGATTGAATCAGAAAAAGGAGTGCCGGACTTTTTATCTTGTATCAGAATGTACAATTCAGATTGATGCAGTTCAGTTGGTTGCTACCAAAGAAGTTGCAACAAGTTCCATCCAAGGGCAATTTTCAGCAGAAGGATTGTCTACGATGGCAAAAGGAGTGGATGCACGTGTAATTTTAGCACAGTCTGTGGCAGAAAAAAGTGAACAGAAAGAGCATGGGCTGAAACAGATGATGGCAACCATAAGTGAAAGAAATAATCAGGGGAAAGGAGAGATAAACTATGAAAAAAATGTTGATTTTTTTCTGAACTGACAGGATTTGAAACCGTACCAGATTACAATGGGACAAGTGAATTCAGTCACATCAGCGATGACGAAATATTAGAATTGTTAAATTTTGGTACAGAAACAGTAGAAAGTCAGACCAATATATTTGAAACAACTTTACAGGAAAATGTTTCCGAAAGCAAGATATTACATATCGCATCTACGATTAAGAAGAATGAAGTAAGTCGTGAAGAAAAAGATTGGCTGGATTTTGAGGAATTATTAAATGTAGTAATGTATTAAGGAGGATAAGAACATGTATCAATTTAAGATGAATAGTAAAGATTTGGCAGAAGCAATGAAGAAAGCGTCCATAGCGCTTCCAGTGTCTAAGGGAAAAGGAGAAAATGAATGTATTCGGCTTGTAATCAATAAAAAAAAGTAAAGATGCAGAGGATTACAGAGCAGTAATTCTAGCGTTCAATGGAAAAGTTCAGACGATAGGGGCGCTTAATATTGAAGAAGTAATCACGGAAACGGATATTCCGGAGATTAATGTAAATGGTCGGCAACTATTAGCATCTGCAAATGCATTTGCAGCTATGAATGCAGCCATAGAGTTAAAAATTGACAGTGAAGCAGTTGTAACAGGAGCTGGAAGCCGTGTTGCTTTAAAACTCGGGAAAAGTGTCATGGCACTAAAAGCATCAGAAACAGTTATGCAGGAAGTTGAAATAAGTGGTGAAGAGTTTACTCAGTTTATGAATTTTGGAATTAGTTGTTTTGGGACAGAAAAGGGAATGCATGGAATTCATTGTGTTGCGGTAAGAATTGATGCATCTGCAAATAGAATATTTGCTGTTAGCACGAATGGATATAGATGTGCGTATGCAGAAACAACTAATATAAAAATGTATAGTTTAAAGAAACCGCAGAATTCACAAGAAGATGAAGACACTTCAGCAGGAGCACCAGCGATTACTGCAATTGTGGAAGGAAAAATTTTGAAAAGTGCAATCCAAAATTTTCTTGGAAAGAAAAAAGTATATCTTGGGATTGACGACAAAATGTTACGCATTAGAAGTGGTACAGATGTAGTTATGATACTGCAACAAGAGGTTGATTATCCTCTTGAACCCATGCTGAAACTGATTGAAGGAAATAAAAGCCTAGGAAGATGGAAGGCACCGTATATCAAAGTACTTCAATCTTTATCAGTTTGTGAAATTGCAATGGACAGTATGTGGCTTGAAATTTGTAAAGAGGATGATAATCATATCCTATTTCGCGGAAAAGACGGGGTAACGAAAACATCTATTTTTTGTGCTATGGAAGGAGAGATTCAACGGGTGGTATTAGATGAGTCCCATTTAAAAAAATGCTCTTTCTGTATTTTCAAAGGAACAAGATATAATAGTAGAGTCAGTAGGTGAAAGACGTCCATTTGTCATCCGACAAAAGGAAGATGACCCGAATATGATACTTGTATTTCCAATTGCAGATGATGAGGAAGAAGAATAGTATCTATTTATGTTCGAAAAATTAAAAAGTTAAAACAATGGGGCAATAGGGAGATAATTCCATAATTGCCCCTAGAACAGAACAAATGTTCGTTAACAAATATAGAACTCACCGTGAGGTTCAAAATTCAAAAAATCAAATCTGTAAAAATTTCTGGCATATCGCCATACCTCCCCTTATATGTAAGATAGAAATAAATTTGTCTCAATCTAGTCGTTTTTGTAGCATATTTGATGAATTTGTCCGCATTTGAATAGTTATGAAACTATCTGTAATTTCAGTATCTTGCAGTTTTTTTTTATTTTTCTATATTATTCAGTTAGGATAAACACTAGTGATTTATACAATATTTTTTATAAGCGAAGGAGGCTATCAATGAAGGAACTTATGATAGCCGAACGACTTTCATCCATCAAACAGAATTTTGATGGTATCCTTCTTACATCATCAGGTACGGAATGGGATTTTATGACCCAAAGCCCCGGACAATCCGGAGTTTTCAGTTCTCTGATTTCGAAATTGCAGGATATTGGTGCATCAGGATATGAACTGATGCTTACACTTGGAATAATTGGACTTGTATTTTCCATTATTTTTACTGCGGTTTCCTTGTTGCTGACAAGCAACGCACAAAAGAAGGAAGAAAAGAAAAGCCATGCATTGGTCATCTGCTTAGCTGGTATTGTTATTTTTTCAGTGTTTAGCATTATTGGTTTTTTCAAGTCAATCGGCACAGGATTATAAGTGGAAAAATAGACAGGCTCTTCGGAGTCTGTTTTTTAGTTGGAGGTATTAGGTATGGCTAAATTAGGAGTGTTCCCTATTCCTGGAGAATTTAAAAACGAAGATAGGTGGTTTCGATATTTCAATCGAAAACAAGCTACAGTTCTTGTGTTATGTGGAATTCTTGATTACAGAGTTATAATGTTTGCAAATTTAAAAGGAATGCTGGTGCCGGCTATTACTTTGATGCTGATGTTTACAATGACCATGATGGGGATTGTCATGGTGCGGCTGCCGGTAGATGTACTGTTCCTAAATGGAGGAGGAATCACAATAGACCAGCTTTTGTTCCGAATATTGTACCGCAAGATTCACAGGGAACTGTATACAAAGAATGAGGACGGAGGTGGAGATAGCCTTTGAGAAGAAAAAGAATGATATTGGTCTTGCTAATAGGGGTGCTTTTGCTTGCGTTAAGTGGCTGTGGAAATAAAGAAGAGGGGAATCCTTTTGATTTTAGTGGTATCGAGACAAAAGATTTAAATCCATGGAATTATATGGAAAATATGGAGCTGTCTATGAGTGAACCATTAAAAGACCTTGGGGCATCTTCTGCGCAACTTGGAATTACGGTAGGAATTATGGGAATTGTATTTTCTATCTTTTACATGGTATTGAAAATCTGTTTTACCAAAAATGCTGCTATCAAAGAAGAGATAAAACAGGAGGCAGTTCTGAAAGGAATGATTGCAATTATGTTGTTCAGCATTCCGTTTTGGCTAGGGCTATTTAAAATGACTGCAGAACTGTTGGTATAAGGAGGCGGCAAAATGCAGGTGATTACAGATTTAGTAAAAAATATCCAGTTAATAGCAGTTGCTATTGTGCTGCTCCTTCTTGCTTTTACAGGAATAGGCATATACCTGTTGCGAATTAAAAAGAAAGTTGTTGTAGAAAAGAACGTGGATTATTCTCAATTTCAACGAAAAGATATTATGGAATATGTTCCGATTTGCGATGTGACGGAAGATATGTTGGTATCAGATGGTGGGAAACGATTTATCGGGGCAATTAAATGTCAGGGATTTTCTTTTGGGGATGCGGAAGTTGAGGAGAAACTTCAGACAATACGAGGCTATATTACATTTTTCAATGTTCTGGATAATAATCCAATACAGTTCAGACAATCTGCCAGAAACGTAAACTTGGACAGTTTGATCCAGGATTATCAAGAACAGATGAGCCGTATTCAGGAAAAGAGATATCTGTTGAATTTGGATTATCTGGAATTAAAGGAAGAGTCTGAAAATCCAGAACTGATATTAGAAGATTATAACATTTATTACGAAAAACTGAAAGAAATACAAAGGGAATTACTTTCTCTTGGCTATCAGATTGAACAGTTGAATGCACAGATACAATATATGGCGACGATATCAGGAGATAATGCAGAGGCAAAAAGAGAAGAAATCTATATCTTTGATTGGCATTATAATGCGGTGGATTTTTCCTCACAGTCTTTGGAGGAACAGGAAGTATATCAACGTGCAGAGGCACAATTAAAAACAAAAGAAAATGCATATGTAGCAGCACTGAGGAATTGTGGGGTACATGCAAAGCGCATGAGCGGAGTAGAGCTTTTAGAGGAAATTCGACGGTATACACATCCGGTTTCAGCATCGAAATCAACAGTAGAGGATATCGTACAGATGGCATATGACAGTATTTGTGTCACGTCAGAATCACTAAAAGAATTTAGAACGTGAGGCAAATCAAAAATTATAGAGGAAATTGCTTCCGGAATGAAACCAGGAAAGGGAGTGAAAAAACCATGCGAGAAATAATTTTACAGCATAAAGAAAGCTTTCTTGTTGGAATAGGAGCTTTGCTCCTTATGTCATTGGTATTAGCGATAATCATAATCCTTAGGATGTATACCAAAAAGAATACTTCAGAAAAAGAAACCAGAAAGAGAAAAAAAGAAAA
>ENA-OQBS01000008-OQBS01000008.1-human-gut-metagenome-genome-assembly--contig:-NODE-8-length-12550-cov-0.879015_pt1 | contig 12550 bp, 22 predicted proteins | sample MGYA00242748_ERZ504555 | MGnify/ENA primary metagenome ERZ504555 (study PRJEB26092, sample SAMD00036269) | human gut metagenome | host: Homo sapiens | study: EMG produced TPA metagenomics assembly of the... | reverse complement strand
CGAATGGATTAGCTTCTATTGCTCTAGTCTTCAGTGTTTTTTGCAGCTAATAGTAAATGTATGTGCATTTACCATGACCCAGAAAAGCCTGAAGAATTAAAAAAAATTAAGAAAATTTTTAGTATGAAAAAAAATTGCTGACTATTTGACAGATTATATACGTCAAGGGGAATTATTACTGATGAAGATTACCCAATCTATAACTATGGATTCCAATCAGGTATGGAAATAAGTATCTGTTTAGGTATTTGCTTTTTTAATTGCCGGTATATTGGATTCATTTTTATGAAGGAATTATTCTTGTAATAGTATTTTTTTTGCATAAGAAGTTATGCAGGAGGAGTCCATTTAAAAAAATATACGCATTGTTTACTTTGTTCCTGTACTGTTTATAGTTCTCTACTTATGCTAAATAGATTGGTAACGTTAAATAGTAATATGTCACTATTTCTATCTGGCGTTTGTTCATTGGTTATTATAATATGTTCGGTTACACAGAAAAACGGTTATAATAGCAAAGAGCAATGTTATTATATCAAAAAAGTTATTTGCACGTTTGGTATTGATTGGTTTTATCTCGCTCGTATTTTTTTTTATGTAGATTTTCAATTATGTTATCAATGATATCATATTCCTTATCTGCAATATCTGTTTCTGCAATTCTGCAATATAATAAGGAAATTTACAATAAGTTATGAGGGATAAATACTAATATGAATATTCTTTTTGTGTATGATGATAAATCTGTAATATACCAAACTCAAAGGGTAATTGGTGAACATAATCTGATTCTATGTAAGTATCGTGATTTAGACAAATTGAGGGATGAAGTAATTGATATCATCATCATGGACTTTAATTTTAAACGTATAGCTGAAAGAAAATATGTACCAATTCTAACTGCTAAAGGTAGGTGGCATTCTCCAATATTAGCAATACTTGAAGATAAAAGTGTTGAGAATCATCTAGCAATTCTAGCAATGGGAGCGTTAGAATACATTGAAAGACCAATGTTAGATGAAGAGTACAAAAAGAAAATAGAGGAAATGATCAGATGGAAGTGGTTTTTTGAAAAAACTGTTTGATTAAGAAGAGGAATAAAATGGAAAAAAAGAGAGAGGGATTTAAATCAAATATAGGGTTTATATTAGCTTGTATCGGTTCAGCTGTTGGAATGGGAAATATTTGGTTGTTTCCATACCGTGCTGGCGAATTTGGTGGTGCTGCATTTCTAATTCCATACATTTTTTTTTGTTGCCCTACTAGGAATTTCTGGTATGGCTGGCGAAATGGCATTTGGAAGATCAATGAAATCAGGTCCGTATGGTGCCTTTGTTAAGAGCTTTAGACAGCGAAATATAAAAGGAGGAAAAATAATAGGTTGCATACCAGTTGTAGGATCTTTTGGAATAGCAATAGGATATTCAGTTGTTGTTGGTTGGTTTATTAAATATTTGATTGCTTCGTGCTCTGGTGTCTTAATGAATATCACAAATATAGAAGCATATTTTGAGAAAATAAGTGCACCATTGAAGAATATTCCATTTCATATATTGGGAATGGTTATAACTTTTATAATAATGGCATTAGGTGTGTCTAAAGGAATTGAACAAGTAAACAAATATTTAATGCCTTGCTTTTATGGCATCTTTTTCTTATTGATGATATATGTTGCATTTCTTCCAGGTTCAGTCCGCGGATATAAATATTTATTTGTCCCACGATGGGATTCACTAAAAAATGTAAAAACATGGGTATATGCTTTAGGGCAGGCATTTTTTTCTCTTTCGATTGGTGGGTCTGGTACAGTAGTATATGGAAGTTATTTGAAAGATAATGTTGACGTAATAAAATGTGCAAAGAAAGTTGCTTTATTTGATACTTTAGCCGCGGTTCTTGCTAGTGTTGTCATTATTCCAGCTATTTTTTTCGTTTCAAGGCAATGTAACATCTGGTCCGGCACTAATGTTTATTTCACTTCCGTCTGTGTTTCAGAAAATGCCATTTGGCAGAATAATAGCTATTGTATTGTTTCTTGCAGTTCTTGTTGCTGCCATAACATCCTTGATAAATTTATTTGAAACCCCCATTGAAACTATGCAAAGCAATTTTGGATTAAGTAGAAAGAATTCTGTTTTAATAATAGCCTTTGTTGCAATACCAATTTCTATATTAATTGAAGATGTGAATATTGTAGGATTATGGATGGATTTTGTTTCAATTTATATAATACCTTTAGGTGCATTATTGGCTGCCATAACATTTTTCTGGATTTGTCCGAAAAATTTTGCTAGAAGGGAAATACAGAAGGGACGAATGAAAACAATAGGTCCTTGGTTTGAGTTTATAACAAAATATTGGTTTGTATTTACGATATTTTTTGGTATATATATTAGGCATTTTTTATGGTGGGATTGGGTAATATTTTGTTTAAAAATAACTTTATGAATACTTTCATTAGGTAAAAAAAATTCTCGTCATGTTATTGTAAGAGATTTGCAATTTGTCGGGTGTTCACATAGATGGATTCCATATTTTCTCTTCGTATTTTAAAAAAGAGAAAATATGGGGATTTTATGACAATATGTCTCTCTCTATATATTTGTATAAACGATAAACTAATGAAGTGTTCTGTTTTTCAGAACAAATTCTTTACTAATAAAAGGTGGACAAAAAAATAATTAAAATGCATGATGTAACAATTGCCATAAATCCAGAAAAATGATATATTATACTCATAATATAGATTTTTTTTATGGTGTCTGCTATGAGTAGATAACAGTAGCTTAATTCCTGGTAACAGGTTATTGGCATGTAAGCCTTCACAGCTTCGTGAAGGGCTATTTTGATATAAAAGGGAGGGAAGAGAATAATCTATATTGTAAGAATGGAAAATACAGTAGTAAGTAAAACGCACCCGTTTGTGGTGCTTTTTTTATTTGCAAAAATAAGGAGGAAATAGGTTGAAAAATCGAGCAGAGGAATTGCAAAAGGAACAATCACTAATTCATGGTACAGAGAATTGCTATGGAATTTATCAGCTTTCAGATGGAAGAGGAAGTGAATATCGGTTCATGGGATTGGATTTTGTGGAAAGTAGAGGATTACAAATAAAAGGGAGCGATTACCAGTTTGTATATGGAAACAGATTATCCGAAAATGAGACCCTTGATACATTATTTTATCAATTTAATGTAGAGCATCCAAAAGATTTTTATGGACATTCATTATCGGTGAGCGATGTAATCGTATTACGAAGAGACGGAACTATAGCAGCATATTATGTGAATGATGTGGGATTCCGACAGCTGCCGGAATTCATATTGGAAAGAGAAGACTATATTCAGAAAAATTTGTAAGTAGTATTTTTGAGGTATTCAATATAACATTGGAATGGGAACAGTGTATGCAAATGAGATGTAGGTAGATAAAAGACAGGTCATTTATAAAAGGAGGATTTATATGTATAACGAGTTACGAAAGATGGGATATAAACCTATGAGTGAAGGAGCAAGATGAGGTTCCGTTGTGATGGCTGTGGCGAATGTTGCAAAAACAGGGAAGATATTATATTGAACGGTTATGATGTGGTTCGGCTTAGAAAAAAAGCTGGATATTACATTAGAAGAATTGATTCAGAAGTATGCGGAAGTATATATTGGAGCAAGCAGTAAAATGCCATTGATTCGTCTTCTTCCAGTAGGAGAAGAACAACGGTGTCCATTTCTTTTTTTTTAACAAATGTATTGTTCATGAAGCAAAGCCGACAATTTGTGGATTGTTCCCATTAGGAAAGGCATATACTGAGAAAACAGAAGTTCAATATTTCTTACAGGATGTGCCATGTGGGGAAAGAGATAATACACAAACGGTAGGTGAGTGGGTATCAGAGTTTTTTGGCGAAGAAGGAATTCAGTGCGGAAAGTACTGGAATTACATGGTGACGAGACTTTGTAACTGGATCCATCAAAATGAGGATAAATGTACGGAAGAGCTTTATAATATTCTTTTTTGTTCTGCTTTATGCGAATTATAATTTGCAGCATAATATTAAGCAACAGATGCAGATTGCATGTAAATGTATTGATCGATATGTTGAGTTACTAGATGAACATGATGCAGGAGAAGCTCTTAAATTGCTTTTTGAGGATATGGGTGAAAAGAAAAATAGCGTGGAACAAAGTTAAGGAAATATCATAAGAATTTGATATTACTTATGGAATGTAAGGATATGGATTTGGGAAACTGTTTATGCCCCAAATCCATAATTGCTATATAGTGAAAAGAAGGAGGAAAGATTCAGTGGTTCAGGACATCATTCGGGGAATAGAAGAAATAAGCGGATGTCATCCACGCTGGGAAGTATGGTCCGACTTTATTAATATTTGTGCAATATCCATTTCAAATTGTTGGAACCATGAAGATAAAGAGCCCAGAGAGCGAGAATATCTTCGGATAATTCAAAAATACCAGCGAAATGAACAAGAGAAATTTAGCAAAATGTTTGCAATGGTTGTCAGTGGCATGGAGCGTAATCCAGAAAACGATTTATTAGGAGAAATATATATGCAACTGCGGATATCAGATAACCAGAAAGGACAATTTTTTACACCCTATCCGATTTCAAAATTTATGGCACAAATTGCGATAGAAGAAAAAGAAAATATTTCAGCCCCTTTTCTATTTAACGAACCTGCTTGCGGATCTGGAGTAAATGTGATAGCGGCGGTCAATACCATGAAAGAGCGTGGAATAGACTATCAGAGAAATGCGTATTTTATTGCTCAGGATATTGATTCTTTGGTAGCAAAAAATGTGCTATATTCAAATGTCACTTATGGGCTGTCCAGGTGTAGTGATTATAGGAGATACGCTTGTAGGAAATACCGAAGATATGGAAAAATGGTATACGCCGTTTCATTACATATTTGGAGTGGGTATTCTGTATCGGAAAAAAATGAAACAGAGTGATATACAGGTGTTTGAAAAAGAAGAGAACGTACCTGTTTATGTACAACATACATATGAAAATGAGGAGCTGGAATGGCTATTTCAAAGTGCAGGTGTGATTTAAAGGAGAAGAAGGATGAAGCGAGCAATAGCAGTACAGGAAATTTTAAGGAGAATACTCATTGTAGAGGACAATGGCAATTTAGAAGAAGCATTAACAGATGTTAGAAAGAGTTATAAAAAAAGAAAGGATTGTGCTGGACGATTCCGATCTTATTCCAAATCCAATGACTGGAGAAAGTGCAGAAATATTTGAGGCGGACTGGATTGATTTAGAAGAAGTACAGCACATGGAGTTATCAAGTATATTATAAAACAAGTTTCCGGAGTATGTGATTATATTCCGGGAACTCTTTCTGAGTGAAAATTAGATTGCTATGCAGCTGTTAAAATGTTATAGTATGATATATACAAGTAACATTTCAGTATTGTTCCGCTTACGCGGAAATTTACAAACAAGGGGGTAGCGGCATGTCAAATTTTATATTTGCAGATAAAAAGATGCAAGACATCTGGCGGGATTTTATTGCACATTTTAAAAGTGAATCCACAATTTTATCAATATCAGACGGATATTTTTAGAGTTTATAAATTTTATTGATAAAGGAATGGATCAGATAACTTCGGAAGATGTTGCATCTTATTATGTTTTTATGCAGCAAAAGGTGTCGGCCAAAATCCTGCAGCCCTCAACATTGGCGAAGAAGATGCGAGAATTGAATTCTTTTTCTTCATATCTATTTGATAATAGGGGATTATACGATATTGATGAAGAGTATAGAAATTACTTTGAGCCATATCTGAAACTTATTGAAAAAAGTAAGTAAACAAGCAAATGCAATTCCTATTGAGGATATAGATGCAATATTTGTGGCAGCACAGCAAGATAGTATGGCTTATTGTATGCTTACATTTTTTATATAGAATGGGACTTTCTACAACAGAAATAGGAGAACTGCAAAGAAATGACATTTCCCTATATGACAACGGGGCGTATTTGTTTGTTCCCGGAAGACAGGATGCCTGTTTTATTCCAGAAGACGTCTATCACATTTTAGAGGATTATCTTTCAAAATCTGAGGAGAAAACTTACTTGTTTTATAACAAACGTGGGAATAAAATAAATAGTATGTATTTTAGCCGGTTAATGAAAAAGTACACTTTATTAGCCGGGGTTCCTTCCTATAGTGCAGAGGCGCTTAGAAATTCATGTGCCTATACGATGTTTGCGTATCATGCAAAACCAGAAGAAGTGGCGCAGGAGATGGGCGTTACAGAAACACAGATTCGGAGATATAAAAATCTAAATTACCTGAATATATCTTCAAGGGAAACAAGAAATCTTGTGAAAATCAGGGTAGAACCGCCAAGTTAGGGATAGGTGTGTATAGGAGATTATTTCTTTCTAACCACTAAATAGAAAATTTGCTTAGATTATATCTTGAAATTTTTGAATCAGCTTGAAAGCAGATCGCATAAGACGCATAATTCCCGTTTCCGTTCTTTTTCTATTTCGCTTACTGTTTTTCTAACCATTATTCTAACCATTATTCTAACCAGAAATTGACAAGAATGGTTAGAATGTGGGTAGAATATTAATCGGAGGCGATGAGATGATTTTTCAAGAGAGCGAAACTGTGGAACTGAAGTCTATTGTAGTAGATGATATTAAAAAGGAAATTATTGCATTTGCAAATTGTGAAGGCGGAAAATTGTATATTGGGGTTCAGGATGATGGAACCATAATAGGCGTCGAGGATCCAGATGGGACTGCCTTGCAGATCAGCAATATGGTTCGGGATGCTATCAAACCAGATCTTACAATGTTCTTGCATTATGAAACAGTAAAAGAAGGTGAAAAACAGATTGTTGTTGTTGATGTTCAGCAAGGAACAGAGTGACCGTATTATGTTTCGAAAAAAGGATTACGTCCAGAAGGTGTGTTTGTCCGTCAGGGATATTCGTCTGTACCAGCTACCAATACTGCAATTCGACGTATGATCAAGGAGACAGATGGAGATCATTTTGAGGAAATGCGGTCTTTGGAACAGAATTTGACTTTTGAAGCGGCTAAGAAAGAATTTTTCAAAAGAAATGTATTATTTGAGGAAGCTCAGATGAAAACATTAGGAATTATGACACATGACGGAGTTTATACAAATCTCGGACTTTTGCTGTCCGATCAGTGTGTACACACAATTAAGGTGGCTGCCTTTGAGGGCACAACACAAAATCAGTTTAAGGATCGAAAAGAATTTTCTGGCTCTTTGTTCCAACAGATGGGGGAAGTGTATGATTATATTGACTTCCGAAACCAGACATATTCTACTTTTCAAAAGTTATACCGCATTGATCAGAGAGATTACCCGGAAACTGCAGTCAGAGAAGCACTGCTGAACCTACTTGTGCATCGTGAATATTCTTTTCGGGCAAGCACCTTTATCAGTCTGTACGAAGATCGGCTTGAATTTACTTCAATCGGAGGACTTGTAAGCGGTGTAACATTGAATGATGTTTTTATGGGCATTTCAGTATGCCGGAATATGAAACTAGCAAATGTCTTTTACCGATTGGAACTGATTGAGGCATATGGAACTGGAATGTTGAAGATTAAAGAAGCTTATTTGGGAACCGGAAAGGAGCCTAAAATTGAGATTTCCGACAACGCTTTTAAAATTATTCTTCCAAATTTGAATGTGCATATTGGTTTGGAAAAGCTGGCTGTAAATAAATCCAAACAACACTTAGAGGAAGAAGCCGTAATCAATCTGGCAAAAAGACAAAGTACTTTCACGAGAAAAGATATAGAAAGAGAGCTGAAAATTAGTCAGACAGCATGTGGACGTCTATTAAGACAAATGATAGAAAGAAAACAGATTGTGCAGGAGGGTAAAGGTAGAAATACTCATTATCGTATTTTGGAGTAAATTTTGAACTTGAAAAAATGAGGAATGGGTTGCAGATATTTTCAATTTGGTTCGTCGGTAAAGATGTTACATGGGGGAGATACCGATGTTTCCGACAATATTCACTCAAAAGACTATAAAGAAACATTATCCAGGACAAGAGATGTGATTAAAAAGACTGCTTATGGAGTGGAATTTGTTGTCCTTGGAATTGAGAGCCAACAGCATATCCATTATGCTATGTCGCTGCGTCATATGGTATATGACGCAATGAGTTACCTGAAGGAATATAAGGAAATTACACGAAAATATAAAAAGGATACACAGAAAAAAAACAGAAGATGAATTTTTGTCAAAGATGAGGAAGGAAGACAGACTTCATTCTGTTATTACATTGACTGTGTATTATGGAGAAAAACAATGGGATGGACCGTATTGTCTGAAAGATATGATTGTAGAAATGCCGGAGGAAATCGCCGCTATTTTCTCCGATTATAAGATGAATCTTTTGGAAGTGCGGGATTCCGCTAAATATGTATTCAATAATGCAGATGTTCAAAGTGTTTTTGAGATTACAAGAGAAACATTTGCCGGACATTTCGATAAAATTCGAGAAAAATATGGAACTAAAGAACTGGGTGCAGACCTGCTAACAGCCATCGGGCAAATGACTGGATCAAAGGAACTGATTCGTATGAGTAGAAATATGGAGGTAAATAATATGTGCACAGCATTAGAGAAGTTAAAAGAAGAAGGAAAATTGGAAGGAATTGAAGTGGGAAGAGAAGAAGGTATAAGTTTTACAATTAAATGCTGCAGAATGATTATCCGATTTCTGAAATTTGTAAACTTTTGAATATTTCAGAAGAAGAGGTATTAGAAATAAGAGATAAAAAATAATACCATTTTTTAGAACATGTATTACAAGGAGTGATATTATGGCAGGATTAAGAGATGAAAGTGAATTATATAGAAAACTTGACGATATGTATAAAAACAAGAAATCTAAAGACATTACGCAAGTGTTTTTTAATGAGTGCATAGAGGTTGCTCTCAAATTTAGCAAACGAGACATTCAATTTGTGTTGTTTAAGTAAAACTATTAAATGTAGATGTTGATTCTGGAATTGAGACTGTAAATAATATATCAAACAGCTTGCAAAAAAGTTCTTGATGTGCTTACAGGAAAAAATATAGAAAGATCGCTTATAATTAATATTTTAGAAATTGCATTGGATGAAAAAATAGAGGAGGTTTAAATGATGGTCGAAAACTATTTTGATACATATAAAGAAGAATTGGAATTAGTAGACACACAAAATAGAGTGGAATTAGATTTGTACTCTATTATTGCCAATCTCATTAGAAGTGCAAAATCAGCTAAGCATATTTCCTTACGAGATGTATCTGGGCGCAGGGAAACTGATTTTTCAAGGAAATATATGGGGAGATTCAGGTTTCCCAGATTTTGTTGTGCGCTCAAGAGAAAAAAGTAATACTGCTAAAATTTTTGGTGCAATAGAAATAAAATATATTTCTGAAAATCTTGATAAACAGGATCATCTCAATCAATTAAGTGGACATATCAGCTTTTATAAAAAAGTGATATATACAAACGGATTGGAATGGAGATTTTATAACAATTCATTTTTGCCAGAAAGTTGCCCGATTATCTTGGGGACATATGATAAAGGTATTTTCGTATGGAACACGAAAGAGGAATGGGATAAATTATTAATAAAGTTAGATGAGATATGCTGGAACTCATAAGGAAAATCTTTTATCTAAGAAAACGGAAGCCTGAATTTTATAATCCAAGCTCCCGTTTTTCTCACTGATCTTCTAACATAGAGACATATTTTTGGGCGTTCTGATTCTGGGATTTTCAGAGCGCCATAGCCTCTTCTATAGTCAAGTTTAGCGTTTCCATTAGATTGCGGATACTGTCTAAAGTATTTCGTTCGGTAGTGCTTTCAACAATTCCCTGACTTAAGTTACACATCAGCGACACCTCTCTTTCTAAATTCTGAGTCATTTCAATATCAAAATCGTCATGGAGAATTTTTTCTTTTTCGTCTGGAGCCTTCTCAGAAGAAAGCAAGACATTTAATAAATTTTAAAACCCCATTATAATTTTCACTATTAGGTTTGCCTAGGCAAATCATAATAGCAGACATTAGATCATAATTTTCTACTTTTTCTGTGACATGTCCCACAAGTTGTTTTTCTGTAATGGAATATTTCGTAATAGTATTTTCTCTGTATTTTGGTGGGTTCATACAAATCCAAATGCTGTATACTTTTTTTTATGTCTTCGTAGTGTGAGGCAGAAAATTCAGTTCCATACTGGGCAGAAATCATACGACTACAATAGTATATGCCACGTTTGATCAAGGGATAACCAGGATAGAAATTATTTTGTGCTTCTACATTGATAATTAAACGGATCAATTCACCGGATTTTGGTGCAGTTGCCATAAAACGAATGTCATAGGTAATAGTTCCTTCTGTAATTGTTTTGTCTTCTGTTTGTCCACCTCTAATTAAAGAATGGTTAACTGTGTTTGTCTGATCCGGTTGAATCGGAATTTCTGCAATTTGTGGTTCCCCTTCGATATAATTTTCAATAATTTCCGAAATGTTACAATCTCGGTATTCTTCCAAACAATTTTTCATAATCCAAGCAAGAATTATCTTTTCAGAAAGTAGCCGTTTACAAGCAGCATCATAATCTGAGTTATTTCCTGCGGTATAAAGTGTTTGGGAGAGCGTTGTTTCAAGCTTCACTAAATCACCACCTTCTATATCTTATCTTTAGTATAAAACAGGAGAAACAAGAATACAACAGAAAATTCGCTCTTAAAGCCTTTGACTTTCTATTTCAGATACCCTATAATCATTATATAAAAGTTTCTTTTTTTATAATCTATTTCATAGGGAATAGATAAAGACAGAATCCCTGGTAACAGGTTTTAATCTTTACACAGTGGGTTATGCAAAAAGAAACTCTGCATCTGACCGAAAATGTCAGGTGCTTTTTTTATGCAAATTTTTATAAAAGGAGGTAGTCGTATGACGACAGATTAAAATGGAACAAGAAATTAAGAGGTTTATGGAAAATCATCAAATGATAGGAAATAGCGATGCCTGTAATTATCATATGGCATTGGGATTTTATTATGCTTATTCCGCAGATGCTTACCGGCTGGCAGAGATGCTGGAAAATGGTGAGTTGTTTGATGAAGTGGAAATCAGCATTGTAATTATGAATCTGTATGTAGCAGAAAATACGCTTCGCTATTTTCAAAAGAAGCTGGGACTTCCAACGGACCGTTTTCGTACTTCGGAAACTATTTGCTTTAACAAAGGAAAGTTGGAACTAGGGAAACTGACTGGTGATGTAGAGGATATTCTTGCAACTGCAAAAAAATGGCTGCCAAAGCAAAGAAAAAAGACAGACGATGTATATAGTCTGAGAGAAATTTTTCTATATGAGGCAGCATTGTGGATTTTTTACCTTGCCGGAAAGGAAGTTAATTATTATTTTCTCGATCACACATATTGGGAAAATAGAATGGAAGTTATGAGTGAAAAGGAGAAAAAAAGATGAAGTTATCAGCAAGTAAATTATTGGATAATTTGAAGAAGATGAAGGAATTAGAAGTATCTGACATTAAGCAGGAACATCAAAAAACTCATGATGATTACTTTAGGGGTCAAATCTGCAATGGAAAAAGTATCACTAGAGGAAATTGCTGAGCTGATGGAGAATGCAGAGGGAATATTAGAAGATATAAACTCATCGAGTATACCAGTATTTAATTTGACTGACTACTCGTCGATACCTTCAGCAGCTAGAAGAGTTCTTTAATAACAGAGGTGCGGAAATGATAGTGCATATTACAATGGATAGTAAAAATTTTGAAGGGCAGTATTTCAATGCGGCACATGTAGAAGCTATTGATGATAAGGAGATACATTATAGCAAATATATCTCCATTGAAGATCTGATAAAATTATTATCAAAGTCAAAGTATGAAGAAAAAAACAGAGAATATCATATTGGAACACTTCCACAATATTATTTTGATGGAATGATAAACAGGGATGATGATGAAAGACTGAGTGGTAAAATCGTACTTACCATACCAAAAAGGAAAGGAACCGTACAATTTGAAACTACCTCTTATGAAATTTGTTTCCCGGCATTTTTTATTCTGTTTTTCACTTTGGAAAGGCAGGATTAACAACACGTATGTATTTGCATTAAAAGGAGAAAGATGGAATCGGAATAGTCGATTGTATAATTATCCATTTGGAAATGTAAATACATCGGATCATAGAGTTTGCTGGGGAAGAAACCAATTACCAGTTATAGATAGCCTTCATCAGCTAGATATGGTGTGTTCTCTATTTTTTGATAGTTCGACAAATAATGATCATTATACGCAAGGTGTTTCAACGAAATGGAAATATGACAATCTTCGAGGCGTTTTGGAGCGTTTGAAAAAGAAGGATAGCTTTCCAGAACGTATTTTGGTTCCAAGTCAATATAGTAATATAGGAACATATTTAGATTCAATTTTTAAATAAGTGGAGGAATGGTTTATGAACGATTTATTAGGTTTATTTTG
>ENA-OQBS01000007-OQBS01000007.1-human-gut-metagenome-genome-assembly--contig:-NODE-7-length-12554-cov-0.622274_pt1 | contig 12554 bp, 20 predicted proteins | sample MGYA00242748_ERZ504555 | MGnify/ENA primary metagenome ERZ504555 (study PRJEB26092, sample SAMD00036269) | human gut metagenome | host: Homo sapiens | study: EMG produced TPA metagenomics assembly of the... | reverse complement strand
TCGATATGAAGTGAGAGAAGATTTTCTTGCAGAAATAAAGGAAACGTAATATAGTGTAAAAAGCAAAAGTAAACGGAGGAACAAACATGAAATGGAATAAATTTCGTCTGACAACAACAACAGAGGCGGAGGATATTGTCAGCAGTATGCTTATGGATCTGGGAATCCAGGGGGTCGAGATTGAAGATAAAGTTCCGCTGACACAGTCGGATAAAGAGCAGATGTTCGTTGATATCCTGCCGGAGACAGAGGCAGATGACGGTGTGGCATACCTGAGTTTTTATCTGGAGGAGGATGAAGATAAAGAGAAGGTACTTGCTGATGTGCGTGCAGAATTACAAGATATGGCATCCTATTTGAACGTGGGGGCGTGTACGATCGAAGAGTCTCAGACAGAGGATGTGGACTGGGTAAATAACTGGAAGCAGTATTTTCATCAGTTCTATGTGGATGACATTCTGATCATCCCATCCTGGGAGGAAGTAAAACCGGAAGACAATGATAAAATGGTGATCCATATCGATCCGGGGACTGCATTCGGAACAGGAATGCATGAGACAACCCAGCTTTGTATCCGGCAGATCCGCAAATATACAACGCCGGAGACAACAATCCTTGATGTGGGATGCGGAAGCGGTATTCTGGGAAGCTGGCTTTGAAATCGGCGCAAAATATTCCGTTGGAACAGATCTGGATCCATGTGCGATCGAGGCAACTTATGAGAACATGGAAGTCGAACGGAATCAGTAAAGAGATGTACGAAGTGATGATCGGAAATGTCATTGATGACAAAGACGTGCAGGACAAAGTTGGTTATGGAAAATATGACATTGTCGTTGCAAATATTCTGGCAGATGTTTTGGTCGCACTGACACCGGTGATCGTGGATCAGCTCAAAGACGGTGGAATCTACATCACCAGCGGAATTATTGATGACAAAGAAGAGACAGTGGTAGAGGCAGTTAAAGCAGCAGGTCTGGAAGTCCTGGAAGTGACGTATCAGGGCGAGTGGGTTTCTGTGACGGCGAGAAAGAACGGATAAGGAAGGATTAAGATCCATGCAGAATTTTTTTTGTATATGACTCTCAGGTGCAGGGGGGAAAACATTTATATAGAGGGAACCGATGTAAACCACATCGTACATGTTCTTCGTATGAAGGTTGGAGAGGAAGTCAGTGTACACGATGATGTGAACCGGAAATACCTGTGCCGGATCGAGAAACTGCTGGAAGAAAGAGTGGTGCTTTCTATTGTGGAGCAGCAGGAGTCGGACACGGAACTTTCCTGCCCGATCTATCTGTTCCAGGGTCTTCCAAAGGGAGATAAGATGGAATGGATCATTCAGAAGTGTGTAGAGCTTGGCGTACATGCAATCGTGCCGGTCGCGACGAAGCGGGCGGTTGTAAAGCTGGACGAGAAGAAAGCGCAGAAAAAAGTGAACAGATGGAATGCCATCGCAGAGAGTGCGGCGAAGCAGTCCGGAAGAGGGATCGTTCCGGAAGTACTTCCGGTGATGAAATGGAAGGAGGCGCTGGAATACGCGCGTCAGCTGGATGTTAAGATGATCCCTTATGAGAAGGCAGCAGGGATAAACGCGACAAAGCAGCTGATCGGTTCTGTTTCTTTTGGACAGTCAGTCGGGATTTTTATCGGTCCGGAAGGCGGCTTTGAAGAGGCAGAAGTGGAAGCTGCAAAAGCGATGGGAGCAGTCCCGGTGACTCTGGGAAAAAGGATCTTACGAACAGAGACGGCCGGAATGACGATCCTGTCAATTCTGATGTATCATCTGGAAAGAGAGTAACATAGTTTAATATTGAGAAGAAGTGAAAAGGAAGGTATCATGGAAGTATATTTGGACAATTCGGCGACTACCAGAGGTTACACAGAGGTGGGAGAACTGGTATATAAAGTGATGTGTCAGGACTATGGAAATCCGTCTTCCATGCACCGTAAAGGTGTGGATGCGGAGCATTATATCAAGGATGCAAAAGAAATTCTGGCAAAAAATTCTGAAGGTCAATGCAAAAGAAATTTATTTTACGTCCGGCGGTACAGAAAGTGACAATCTGGCGATCATTGGAACAGCAAAAGCAAACAAAAGAAGAGGAAATCATCTGATCACATCATCTATTGAGCATCCGGCGATTTTGAATACGATGCGTTATCTGGAAGAGGAAGAAGGCTTTCGTGTGACCTATCTTCCGGTGGACAGCATGGGACGCATCAAGCTGGAAGCTCTGAAAGAGGCGTTGTGTGACGAGACAATTCTGGTTTCCGTCATGTATGTGAATAACGAAGTAGGAGCAGTGCAGCCGATCGATGAAGCTGTCCGGATCGTGAAGGAATATAATCCGGATATTTCTGTTCCATTCGGATGCCGTACAGGGATTCGGAAAGTATAAGATTTATCCGAAGCGTCAGAAGATCGATCTGCTGACAGGAAGCGGACATAAGATCCACGGACCGAAAGGAACTGGATTTTTATATGTCAGTGAGAAAGTTAAGATCAAACCAATCGTGTTTGGCGGAGAACAGCAGAAAAAATGTCCGTTCCGGTACAGAGAACGTTCCCGGGGGATTGCAGGACTCGGGTTAGCGGCAAAGATGATCTACCATGATCTGGATATGAAGACTGCACTGATGCGGGAACTCAAAGAGTATTTTATTGAAGGAATCGCGAAGATTGAAAATACAACCGTTCACGGGATGACCGATGAAAACAGTGCACCGCATATCATCAGTGTGGGATTTGCAGGGATTCGAAGTGAAGTGCTTCTGCATACGCTGGAAGAGAAAGGAATTTACGTATCCTCAGGTTCTGCATGTGCGTCCAACCATCCGGCAATCAGCGGGGTGTTAAAGGGCATCGGAGCAGGAAAAGAGTATCTGGATGCGACGATCCGTTTCAGCATGTCTGAATTTACAACCAGAGAAGAAATTGACTATACATTGGAAACGCTATATAATTGTGTACCGATGCTGAGAAGATATACAAGACATTGATGCTTGATAAAGAGTCCAAAAGAAAAGGATAAATAAAGGAGAAATATCATGAGATTTCATTCATTTTTGATTAAATACGGAGAAATCGGGATCAAAGGAAAGAACCGGTATCTGTTTGAAGACGCTCTGGTGCGTCAGATCCGTTTTGCATTGAAGGATGTGGACGGAGAATTTAATGTACACAAAGCACAGGGGAGAGTGTATGTGGACTGTGAAGGCGAATACGATTACGAAGAGACTGTGGAAAAGTTTTGAAACGAGTGTTTGGTATCGTAGGAATCTGCCGGTTGTGCGTCTGCAGGACAATGGATTTGAACAGCTGAAAAAAGATGTGGAAAAATATATCGGAGAAGTGTACCCTGAGAAAAACCAGACATTTAAGATTGAAGCAAGAAGAAGCAGAAAGTCTTATCCGTTGAATTCTATGGAATTGAACTGTGAGTTGGGCGGTGTGATCCTGGATGCGTACCCGGAGATGAAAGTAGACGTACACAATCCGCAGATTCGTCTGAATGTGGAAGTACGGGAAGAGATTTATCTGTACTCAGAGATTATTCCGGGGCCGGGCGGAATGCCGGTAGGAACTAACGGAAGTGCCATGCTCCTGCTCTCCGGTGGTATCGACAGCCCGGTTGCCGGATATATGATCGCAAAACGCGGTGTCGCTCTGGAAGCAACGTATTTCCATGCACCACCGTATACGAGTGAACGTGCAAAAGAAAAAGTGGTGGATCTGGCAAGACTGGTTTCCAGGTATTCCGGCCCGATCAAGCTCAACGTAGTCAACTTTACAGACATTCAGCTGTATATCTATGAGAAGTGTCCGCATGAAGAACTGACGATTATTATGCGAAGATACATGATGAAGATCGCAGAGCATTTTGCAAAACAGGATGGCTGCCTGGGACTGATCACCGGAGAAAGTATCGGACAGGTTGCGAGCCAGACGATGCAGAGCCTTATGGCAACCAATGCAGCATGTACGCTTCCGGTCTACCGTCCGCTGATCGGATTTGATAAAAAAGAAATCGTGGATATTTCTGAAAAGATTGATACGTACGAGACATCGATCCAGCCGTATGAAGACTGCTGTACGATTTTTGTTGCCAAGCATCCGGTGACAAAACCGAATCTGGAGCGTATTGAGAAATCCGAGAGAAATCTGGATGAGAAGATTGATGAGCTGATGCAGACAGCAATCGATACGGTGAAACGATCATGGTAAAATAGGACAATAAAAAGGCTGCCTCATAAAGAGACAGCCTAAAAATAAATGATTCCATTATTTGATGATGATAAGAATCCAGTGACAGTAAGATGTCATCCAGATTAGAATCAGCGTGAATATTCAGATCGATCGGTTTAGAAAGATCCAAACTGAAAATTCCCATAATTGATTTGGCATCTATCACATATCTTCCGGACACTAAATCAAAATCGTTGTCATATTTTGTGATTTCGTTTACAAATGATTTTACTTTGTCGATTGAGTTTAAAGAAATCTGTACTGTTTTCATTATAAAAGTCCCTCCTTGATATACAATGCTTCGAGTATCTGTACTCTAGGTATATTCTACGAGAAGTAACTGCAAAAGTCAAGGAACAAACAGGAAAAACAAGGAAAACCAGGAGAATATTTTTTATGAAAAAAAGTCGCGTTACACAATCTGGGATGTAAGGTAAATGCATATGAGACAGAAGCCATGCAGGAAATGCTGGAACATGCCGGATATGAGATCGTTCCGTTTCAGGAAGGAGCGGACATTTATGTGATCAATACATGCACAGTGACCAATATTGCGGACCGCAAATCAAGACAGATGCTGCATCGGGCAAGAAAGATGAATCCGGATGCTGTTGTGGTCGCAGCCGGCTGTTATGTGCAGGCACAGGCTGAAAAGCAGGTGATCGATCCATGTATTGATATTGTACTCGGAAACAATAAAAAGCAGGATCTTCTGACAGCGCTGCAGGCATATGAAGAAGCACACGGTGATTTGCGGGAAGTGATCGATATCAATCATACAAAAGAATATGAGAATCTGCATCTGACAAAACAGGGGGGAGCATACGAGAGCATATATCAAGGTGCAGGATGGCTGCAACCAGTTTTGTTCTTACTGTATTATCCCGTATGCGAGAGGAAGAGTCAGAAGCAGGGCAAAAGAAGATGTAGTAGCAGAAGTGACAGATCTGGCGAAAAACGGATACCAGGAAGTCGTGCTGACGGGAATTCATCTGAGCTCCTATGGCATTGATTTTGAAAATGAAGACAATCTGCTCAGTCTGATTCGTGCAGTGCATGAGATTGAAGGAATCAAAAGGATTCGTCTGGGATCTCTGGAACCAAGGATCATCACAGAAGAGTTTGTACAGGCGATCGCAGCGCTTCCGAAGATGTGCCCGCACTTCCATCTGTCATTGCAGAGTGGCTGCAATGAAACCTTAAAGAGGATGAACCGCAGATATACAAGTGAAGAGTTTTATGAAAAGTGTGAGATATTAAGAAAGTATTTTGAAAAACCGGCGCTGACAACAGATGTGATCGTGGGATTTCCGCAGGAAACAGAGGAAGAATTTGAAACAACGTATGAATTTCTGAAAAAAGATCTGCTTCTATGAGACTCATATTTTCAAATATTCCAAACGAGAAGGCACGAAAGCGGCAGTGATGCAGGGACAGATCCCGGAGCAGATCAAGGCCAAAAGAAGCGCCAGACTGATCGAACTGGGGGAGAAAAACCGCAGAGCATATGAAGAATCGTTCCTTGGAAAAACAGTGGAAGTGCTGGTGGAAGAAAAATCGGATGTGAACGGAAAAGAAATGTGGACAGGGCACACAAAGGAGTATATGAAAAATTGCACTAGAGTCAGAGAAAAAATCTTCAGAATTGTATTCTAAACGTGCAAATTAAAGATGGCCGGGAAATTATTCATTGAATTTTTAAAATAGATTATATTAGAATGATAAGTAGGATACTAACGCAATTATGCTGATTCCGGGGAATCAGATCTGCGCGTGAATAAAAGAAAAATGGAGGAGATACGATGAGCGATTTGAGTAATACACAGTTCTTTCAGGTAGAACCGGGACCACAGATTTCTGCAAAAGATATTCTGGAAATCGTGTATAAGGCACTGAAAGAAAAAGGATACAACCCGGTTAACCAGATCGTGGGATACATTATGTCAGGAGATCCTACTTACATTACCAGCTATAATGGAGCAAGAAGCCTGATTATGAAGGTGGAAAGGGATGAATTGGTCGAAGAACTGTTAAAAGCGTATATCGAGCATAATTCATGGGAATAATCGACTATGCGGATCATGGGGACTGGATTATGGCACGAAGACTGTAGGGGGTTGCGATCAGCGATGCTCTTGGTCTGACTGCGCAGGGATAGAGACCATTCAGAGAAAAGAGGAAAACAAGCTGCGCCGTACACTCGCCCGGATTGAAGAGCTGGTAAGGGAATATGAAGTGGATACGATCGTGCTTGGTTTTCCGAAGCATATGAATAACGATGTGGGTGAACGTGCAAAAAAGTCTCTGGAATTCAAAGAGATGCTGGTGCGCAGGACAGGACTTGATGTGGTGATGTGGGACGAGCGGCTTACTACCGTGGAGGCAGAGCGTACATTGATCGAGAGTCAGGTGCGGCGCGAGAACAGAAAGCAGTATATTGACAAGATCGCAGCTGTTTTTATCCTGCAGGGATATCTGGATTCGATTTATTTGAAAAAGAAAGCCGAAGAGGAAAACTAGAAGCTGCCCACAGGAGGAAGAACGCATGGAAAAGATTAAATTTTGTTTTGACGAGTCGGGAGACAGCGTTGAATTTTTTGTACTGGAACAGACAAAGATCAACGGGGCATCCTATATTCTTGTGACAGATTCACAGGAGGATGACGCGGAGTGTCTGATCTTAAAAGAAGGTGAATCTCAGGACGCGAAAGAGAGTGTCTATGAGATCGTAGAGGACGACGTAGAATTACAGGCGGTTTCCAAAGTATTTGAGGAACTGCTGGAAGATGTAGAGATTGAAATGTAACTTAGAATATTACTTTACCGCAGGGGACGTGGAGGATGACAGTAGAACAGGAAAAAGTACAGGGGGATGCTCAAGGAAAAGCTCAGAGAAAAAGGCTGGAAAGTGACCAGACAGAGACTTTCTATTTTGCAGACCCTGGCAGAACATAAAGGGCAGCATCTGGCGGCGGAAGATATTTTTGAGCTGATGAAGGATGAATATCCGGAAATGGGGCTTGCGACCGTGTACCGTACGCTGCAGCTTTTGTATGAGATTCAGCTGATCGACCGGATTCATTTCAATGATGGATGTATCCGGTATGAGATCGGTCATATATTTGACGGAGACTCCAAACACAGTCATCATCATCTGATCTGCAGAACATGTGGGCGTGTGATGCCGTTTGAAGATGATTTTTTTGGAGGATCTGGAGGCACAGATCGAAGCCGATACCGGTTTTCATGTGTTGGATCATGAACTGAAATTTTATGGTCAGTGTAAGGAATGTGCCGAAGCTTCCATGCGGAAAGAGAATACATAAAAAACTCATGGAGGTGTATATTTTTGAAAAAAGAAAATCGTGGAAAATTAAAAATCATCCTTTGGGAGGTCTTGAGCAGATCGGTATGAATATTACTGCTTTCGAATATGAAGACAGTTATCATTGTGGTAGACTGCGGGCTTGCATTCCCGGAGGATGACATGCTCGGAATCGATCTGGTCATTCCGGATGTGACTTATCTGAAGGATAATATATCCAAAGTAAAAGGATTTGTGATCACCCATGGTCATGAAGATCATATCGGAGCTTTGCCGTATGTACTTAAGGAGATCAATCTTCCAATCTATACTACAAAGCTGACAATGGGAATCATCGAGAACAAGTTAAAAGAGCATAATCTGCTCCGTACGACAAAGAGAAAAGTGGTGCGTCATGGACAGTCCATCAATCTTGGACAGTTCCGAATTGAATTTATCAAGACGAACCACAGTATTCAGGAGCTTCCGCACTGGCGATCTATTCACCGGCAGGAACTGTTGTGCATACCGGAGACTTCAAGGTGGATTATACACCGGTATTCGGAGATGCCATTGATCTGCAGCGTTTTGCGGAGATCGGAAAGAAAGGTGTGCTGGCTCTGATGTCAGACAGCACGAATGCAGAGCGGAAAGGATTTACCCAGTCAGAGCGTACGGTGGGAATTACGTTTGATCATATTTTTGCAGAGCATCAGAACACAAGAATCATCATCGCGACATTTTGCATCGAACGTAGACCGTGTGCAGCAGATCATCAACTCTGCATATAAGTACGGAAGAAAAGTTGTGGTAGAAGGACGCAGCATGGTAAATATCATCACGACAGCATCTGAGCTTGGGTATCTGAATGTTCCGGAGAATACACTGATCGAGATCGATCAGTTGAAGAACTATCCACCGGAGAAGACCGTTCTGATCACAACAGGAAGCCAGGGAGAATCCATGGCTGCACTTTCCAGAATGGCAGGGGATGTACACCGTAAAGTGACGATTCAGCCGAATGACACGATCATTTTCAGTTCGAATCCGATTCCTGGAAATGAGAAGGCAGTATCCCGTGTGATCAATGAGCTTTCTGCAAAGGGTGCGAACGTGATATTCCAGGATGCGCATGTTTCCGGACATGCCTGTCAGGAAGAGTTAAAGCTGATCTATTCGCTGGTAAAACCAAAGTATGCCATTCCGGTGCATGGTGAGTACCGCCACTTAAAAGCAAATGCGGAGATCGCGCAGTCTCTGGGAATTCCGAAAGAGAATATCTTTATCATCCAGAGCGGAGATGTGATCGAGCTGAGTGATGCAGAAGCAAAAATAGTGGATAAAGTCCATACAGGAGCGATTCTGGTAGATGGTCTGGGTGTCGGTGATGTCGGAAATATCGTATTGCGAGACAGACAGCATCTGGCAGAGGACGGAATTCTGATCGTTGTTCTGACACTGGAAAAAGGCAGCAACAATCTGCTGGCAGGACCGGATATCGTATCCAGAGGATTTGTCTATGTAAGAGAATCCGAAGGACTGATGGAAGAAGCCAGAAAGGTTGTGACAGACAGTCTGGATAAATGTCTTTCCGGAAGACATGCGGACTGGAATAAGATCAAGATGACGATCCGTGACACAATGAACGATTTTATCTGGAAGAAGACAAAGAGAAGACCAATGGTCATTCCGATTATTATGGATGTGTAAGATATGATAGTAGATGAACGTATCGTGACATTCATCAATTCCTTAGAGACAGAGAACAGTGAAATACTCGAAGCAGTGGAACAGGAAGCTCTGAGCACATATGTGCCGATCATACGAAAAAGAAATGCAGAGTTTCCTGAAAGTGCTTCTGATGATACAAAAAACCTATGTGCATCCTGGAAGTAGGGACCGCAGTAGGTTTCTCTGCGTTATTGATGAGTGAAGCGGCACCAGAAGGGTGCAGGATCACAACAATTGAAAATTACGAAAAGAGAATTCCGATCGCCAGGGAGAATTTCAGACGGGCAGGGAAAGAAGAGCAGATCACGCTCATAGAGGGAGATGCTATGGATGTGCTGAAAACATTGGAGGACACCTTTGATTTTATTTTTATGGATGCTGCAAAGGGACAGTATATCCGGTATATGCCCCAGGTGCTGCGTCTGCTTCGTCCGGGAGGAACTCTTGTGACAGACAACGTACTGCAGGATGGGGATATCGTTGAATCCCGGTTTGCAGTGGAACGGAGAAACCGTACGATCATTCCAGAATGCGGGAGTATCTGTACGAATTAAAACACCATGAACTGCTGACAACGTCCATTATTCCGCTTGGGGATGGAGTGGCTGTCAGTGTGAAGAAACAGGAAGGAGAATAAAAATGGCAAGACATCCTGAACTTTTGATACCGGCAAGCAGCCTGGAAGTATTAAAGACAGCAGTCATTTTTGGAGCAGATGCGGTTTATATCGGAGGAGAGGCATTTGGACTCCGTGCAAAAGCGAAGAACTTTTCCATGGAGGACATGAAAAAAGGAATCGCATTTGCGCATGAACATGATGTGAAAGTGTATGTAACAGCCAATATCCTGGCACACAATGAGGATCTGCCGGGAGTGCGTAAATATTTTGAGGAACTCAAGGAAATCAAGCCGGATGCTCTTATTATTGCGGATCCGGGAGTGTTTGAGATCGCAAAAGAAGTGTGTCCTGAGATTGAGAGACATATCAGTACTCAGGCAAACAATACAAACTATGGACCTATAATTTCTGGTATAAACAAGGCGCGAGCCGTGTGGTTTCCGCCAGAGAGCTGTCTCTGGAAGAAATCAAAGAGCTGCGCGCGAATATTCCGGAGGATCTGGAAATCGAGACATTTGTACATGGAGCGATGTGTATTTCTTATTCCGGAAGATGCCTTCTGAGCAACTATTTCACAGGCAGAGATGCGAACAGGGGGGCATGTACCCACCCGTGCCGCTGGAAATATGCGGTTGTGGAGGAGAAGAGACCGGGAGAGTATCTGCCGGTTTATGAGAATGAAAGAGGAACTTATATTTTCAACTCCAAGGATCTGTGCATGATCCAGTATATCCCGGAGATTCTGGACGCGGGTATTGACAGTCTGAAAATCGAAGGACGCATGAAAACCGCGCTCTATGTGGCAACAGTTGCAAGAACCTACAGAAAGGCGATCGATGACTATCAGAAGGATCCGGAATTATATAAAAAGAATATGCCGTGGTATCTGGAGCAGATCTCCAATTGTACGTACCGCCAGTTTACGACAGGATTCTTCTTTGGAAAACCGGATGAGACAACACAGATCTATGACAGCAATACGTATGTGAAAGAGTATACCTATCTCGGAATTATCGGAGAGGTCAGGGACGGTCTGTGCCGGATCGAACAGCGCAACAAGTTTTCTGTGGGTGAGATTATTGAGATCATGAAGCCGAACGGGGGAAAATGTGGAAGCGAAAGTAGAGCGTATCCTTAATGAAGAAGGAGAGGAGCAGGAGAGTGCTCCTCACTCAAAACAGGTGTTATATGTGGCGCTGGATCAGAAGGCGGACAAATATGATATCTTACGAAGAGCAGAAAAAGACGCGTAGCTTTTCGACCGCGCTCTTTTCTATCCGGGATACATAAGAACGGGAGATCCCCAGTTGTTTGGCGACTTCCCTCTGCGTGTATTCCTCGCCGCCATAAAGTCCATACCGCATTTTTAAAACGAGTTTTTCCCGCTGGGAGAGCTCGTTTTCTACTTTTTCATACAGCTTCTGGATATTTTCTTTCAGGCATACCCGTTCCGGGATGTCGTCTTCATCCGTTTCGATAATATCGTATAATTTGATCTCGTTTCCTTCCCGGTCCGTACCGATGGGTTCATATAAAGAAATCTCTTTTGACGTCTTTTTCCGTGCGCGCAAATGCATCAGGATTTCGTTTTCCACACACTTGGAGGCATAAGCTGCCAGCCGGTTTCCTTTGCTTGGATTAAAGGTGACAATGGCTTTGATCAAACCGATGGTTCCGATTGAGATCAGATCTTCGGGATCTTCGTCCACATACTGATATTTTTTGATCACATGTGCAACGAGCCGCAGATTCCGTTCAATCAGAATGTGTTTTGCCTGCAGGTCACCCTCAGTATATTTTTGAATATATTCTTTTTCTTCGGAAGGGGTGAGGGGATTTGGAAATGATTTCAAGACAGCACCTCAAAGCACATTTGATAACAGTGTATGTAAAGAAGGCATGATTTGTGCTTTTCCACTTGAAAAGAGGACGGGCAGAAAAAAGTAGTTGACAAACAGCGGGCAGGAGAGATATAGTAAGACTACATTCCCGGAGCGATCCGCTCTGGAGAGTATAAGATCTATTGATTCAAAAGGCCGTATCGGCCAACGTTTTCAAGTTACAAATTTATTAGAAGATCAGTTATGTGGGGACTGAACGTACCGGCTCTTGGAAAAGGAGTGTGTGATGAGTTTTTGCTCAGTATTATCTGCAGCAGTGATCGGGCTGCGGGTAGAATTTATTCATGTGGAAGCTGACGTCAGCAACGGGCTTCCGGTATTTCATATGGTGGGATACCTTTCTTCTGAAGTGAAGGAGGCAGCAGAGCGTGTGCGCACAGCAATCAGAAACAGTGGAGTTTCATTTCCAGCCAAGCGGACGATCGTCAATCTGGCGCCGGCAAATGTAAGAAAGAGAGGAGCGTCGTTTGATCTTCCCATTGCAGTGGCAGTGATGATTGCATTGGGATGTCAGATTTCAGAGGGGGTAAGGCATACGCTTTTTATAGGAGAACTGGGACTGGATGGCAGTGTGCTGGAAGTACCGGGTGTTCTGCCGATCGTTCTGGAGGCAAAAAAGGCGGGAGTGAAACGCTGCATTGTACCAGAAGCAAATGAGGCGGAAGGCGCACTTGTGAAAGGAATCGAGATCATTGGGGTAAAGCATCTTAAGCAGATTACAAAGATTCTTTCAGGAGAGAGAAAAAAAAG
>ENA-OQBS01000006-OQBS01000006.1-human-gut-metagenome-genome-assembly--contig:-NODE-6-length-12785-cov-1.037447_pt1 | contig 12785 bp, 17 predicted proteins | sample MGYA00242748_ERZ504555 | MGnify/ENA primary metagenome ERZ504555 (study PRJEB26092, sample SAMD00036269) | human gut metagenome | host: Homo sapiens | study: EMG produced TPA metagenomics assembly of the... | reverse complement strand
AAAGTGAGAAAAAGAAGACCAGAAAGAATGCAAATAAAAAGCAGGGGAAATCATCTAAGAAAGAAAAGAAATATGCATTGCCGCTTTATTTGGGAGCCGGACATCTTCGACATCTTTTTTTCGATGAATATGAAGAAGAGTGGTCTGAAGACGTGCTACGAATAAAACTAGGAGAGGTTTTTAGTGAATTGCAGAGTTTATCTTATGAGATAGATGTAATAGAAGAACCAAATCAAGATGTTGTCAGTGAAGAAGTAAATACTTTTATTACCATATATATAAATTATACGGAACTGACAGAGATAGAGAAGGTGCAGTTTCCAGCGGAAATAAGACTGGGGGAAATTGTCATTCCTTTAAGTCATGCAGAGAGTTTTGAAGAAATCCAAGAAATTCTTATATCGGAGTATCCGGAATACAAAGATTGCAAATTCCATTATCTAGAAAAAGAAAGGTATCTGTTGCCTTTTATGAAGGCAAATGCTCCACAGGGAAAGGTATATTCATTGCCAGTGACAGTTGGATATCTCAATTTGAAAGAAACTTATACAGAAGATATGTTTGCTGAGTCAGAAGATATTTCCGTTACGGAAGATAACATTAGGAAAATATTTTTAAAATCATATCCCGAATATAAAGATTGTGGATTTGCCTATCAGGAAGAAATGAATCTCCTTTTTCCGATTTTATCAAAAAAGAGCAATGAAAAACCAACTAAAATTTCACTTCCGGTTCTTGTACGTGCCGGCGGATTTCAGTTAAATATTGAGCCTGGTGATATAAAAGGACATTCATCTGCTACTTTGGATGAGATACGGAAGGTTTTAGAAGGAATTTATCCGGAATATTCAAAAGAACGGACAGAAATGATATATGATGAGAGACATTTTATTATTCCTGTTCTTAAAAGTTCGAGGAAGGGCGTTCAAATTCAGTCAATAAAACCTGGTTGGAAGCATGAACTCTATACAGATCAATACGGTGAACAGTGGAGGAAAGAGACAACACCTTTTGGTATCTTTTCAGCAAATCTATCACAAAAGGGAAGTACTTCAATTTTGAATTTTTGATTCCTAAGATCCCATATTTATTTTTTAAGAAAAAATAATAGAATTTTTGAAGCTGAACCGCAACAAAGAATGTGCGGTTCAAATTTTTTATAGTCTAGACAAGAAACAATACGAATTACATATCCCAGAACAATATGTTACTGCTGCATCAGTTGTGTTTTATAGAAATACAGAGAAAGAGTCAGAAAAGATTTTGGTTATGGATGTGCATAGTCATGGTCAATATCCTGCATTTTTTTTCTATGATTGATGATGGAGATGAAAAAGGGATACGTTTATATATGGTTATCGGGAACATGGATAAGAAGAACCATACCTATAAAATCAGAGCTGGTATGGCGGGAATTTTTGGGGATTTAGAGATGGATGAAATTTTTGAGAAAGAAGGGAAACTATGTATCAAATAATTGTAGTTGGTTGTGGAGGAATAGGTGGAAACTATGTGAAAGAACTGGGGCGATTTCTATATAAAAACAATTTAGCCAAGCAATGTAAAATTATTATTGTTGATGGTGATTTGGTTGAAGAAAGCAATATTTCAAGACAGCCCTTTCTTCCAGAGGATATAGGCCGCAATAAAGCGGAAGTTATGGCAGAAATTCTAACAAATACATTCCATATAGAATGTGGTTTTTCCCCAGATTTTATTGACAATCATTTTCAATTAAAAAGGATGGAAGAGGAAAACATATGTACAGTATTAGTGGGAGCTGTTGATAACCATGCGTGTCGTAAAGTAATGCATAAATATTTTAGAGAAGCAAATACGTTATACTATTTCGATGCAGCAAATGAGTATTCTGCAGGAGAAGTTGTTGTGGGAGTTAAGATATCTGGCAATGAAATCTATCCGGACCGGGTACAATATTTTCCAGAAATATTGGAAGACAACGCTGTGCCCAAAAGTGAGGAGAGTTGCCAAACAGTTAATATCTCAGCACCTCAGCACATTCTTACGAATCTTGTTGCAGCAAATCTTTTGTTGAAATGTACAATTGATATTTTGATAGATGATTTCTGTAGCGGAGGTATTTATTATTTTGATGCATTTAAGGGATATTCACAATTTAGGGAGAAAAATATATGGTAACTTATAAGAATATGCGGATACCATTTATGCCTCAAAATTTTTTTTAATGAGATGAAGGCTGATGTGAAAAGAAATTATGTTTATATTCAAATAATGGGACAGTTTTTAGAAAAACTGTTTCCTGAAGTTGAATTTGAATTTCCTCAATGCGCGTTCTCGTATTTTTATGAAGAAGATGCTATAGGATTTAAAAAATATTTATATGAATATCAAAAATGTCTTTGTAGTTATTGCGCATTGCATACGTCTTTTGGATTTGAAATCATCAAAGTTCAGGATATACAAAAGAAATATGGTATAAGTGATATAACGGAAGAAAATTTGCGTGGCGAAAAAAGACAGCAAACCATAGATGAAATTAGAAAATCAGGAATGTTGGAAAATGATATTATAAAGAATTTATTTTTCCATTTGCCAGATCCAGTTCTTCAAGGAGTACAGAGGAACGCTTTTTCGGTAGAAATATTATATGCCTATAGCTATCGTGTAGAGGAGTATTTGAAGTTTATGTCTCAACATAAATCCCTAATACAACATAAATTTTCTGCTGAGCATAAGCAGATATTACATTTGTTAAACTTTGTTTCTAATGCAATGATGGCAGATTCATATTATACGTACTGTTATACCCGTTCTGCAGAAATGTATATTATCGGTGCTGTGCGTAATGGCTTCCCACGTGAGTGTAGGTATAATTTTAATTTTTTTCTTGCGTTGTTTATTTTGGAAAAATTGTTAGATGATGCTTCAGATGAATTCCATTTTTAAAAGGAGGTTATATTTTGAATTTTCAACGGATACAGTCTATTGATAGCCAGCCATTTAATTTAGATGAATTTTATGCGGACTATTATGGAGTAATGAGTACAATATCCGCAAATAGGATATTTGAGAATATTCTATTTTATCGCTATATGGAAAAATTTTTAGAAGAATATCAAATTGATTTAATAAAAATATATCCTTTGGATATGGATATTGCAGACCTTGTTTTTAACTTAGCAGAAGAAGATAAAATGGCAGAATATTGGTGTGGTCTTAACTATGAAAATGAGAATTTTTTTATATCTACGGCAACTTCTTGTGGATTTGAAATGCTTATGTTTCCTTCCGATGCAACACTATGGGAAGAAGACCTCACGATTTCTAGTGTAGAAGAAAATGTAGCATATATTATGAAAAAGGTACATCAGGATATGCCGGAGTGGGGAAATATTGTTGAAGAATGTAAAGATGTTATAGAATATTCCTACTCTTATATGGAAGATGGAAGTATTTATATTATGCGCCAAAAGGATTTTGCAATATTTAAAAAGATTTGTAAGAAGCATGAATCTTTAGTTGCACAATATTTGGAGGAAGAAAGGAGGACAATCGAAAAGATTATCGCTCAATTAGATTATCCTTTGCATTTCTATAATTCTCATTTGTCAAGGTTTGATGAAAGCCATTTTTATATCTGTTTTGATACGGGATGTAATGGGTATGAGGAGCTCAATTTTATGGCACTCGATTGGAATTGGATTACAAGCTGTATTGTAGCAAAACTACTAATTGATGACTTTAAATTAAAATTAGAAAAGATAGTAAAAGGTAAAGGAGAGGAGGAGTTACGTTGAATCTGCAGCAATTGGGAGATTTACTACAATGTAGAAAAAGTATGAAATGAGTTGCTTCATTCAAAGTAAGGAAATACAACAGGAACAAGTATTTCGAAACGCATTGGATCAATTGCTGGTATCTGTTATTGAGAAAACAGAAAAAAAATCATGGTGTAAAGCTATTGAACAGATATTTGTTGTACAACTGAAAGATGAATGGTTTGATTTAGTGTGGCAGAAGAAACAGACGATAAACCGCTATATGGATATCATTGAACGTTTATATGATTGGCTGATTTCTCATGTAAAAGGGGAGATACTGGCGATAAACCAAGCGTTTGTTGTGCAACCAGATATTATATGTAATGGGATTGAAGTACATGAAATTACTTTGAAAGCAGACTTTGTTATCCGAATGGATGAAGAAGTAATATGGGGAATTTTTCTATGCCAAAAATTCCCACGATTATGCGGCTCTAATTCCGGTAATGTTGAAAAAAGCTCATGGAACACAGTGGAAATGGTAAGTTTTTTAGCTGCTTTGCAACAAGAATATCCAAATAAAATAATTAAAGTTTCTTATATTCAAGCTGTATCACTTCGTGATACAGCTGATTTTTGTCTACGTTTGAAGCTAGGCCAGGAGATAATATCATGACATTTACAAGTCACGATTTATTTTTGCAAGAACAGGGCTGTGCAGTTAATTTATTAACTCGTCTTCTCAATAGGATTAAGGGAAACGGGTGTAATGGTTGTAGATATTATAAAGAAATTTGTATACAAGAAGAACTTTCACCAGCGCTTCCATTAAAAAGAAAAGATAGATATTCATTAAAAGAGCCGACTGTAAATCAGAAAATGGCTATAGAGCGGTTTGACCAGGCGATGCTTGTGTGTGCAGGACCGGGGGCCGGAAAAACAGCAACATTAGTAGCCAGGGTTGACTATATGCTCACAAATGGGATTTCTCCTGAAAGAATTTTTGTGTTGACATTTACCAGAAAGGCAGCACAAGAAGTCGAAGAACGGATTTCACATGATATGAAACCCAATATATCAACAATACATGCGCTTGCATTTCAAATCATTCGACAACATGAATATATTTTGGGAAAAAGAAAACTTGTGAACCAGACCGATTGTCAACAGTTGCTGCTGCAGGTATTGAACTGCAGTCCGATTATTAAAAATGTAAATTATCAAAAGCTGACAGGAAAACAGGGACTGCTTGCTTTGCTTTTATCAGATTTTTGCTTCATACAAAAATTTGGAGTGGCAACCTATGCAGAGCAGTTCCCGAAAAAAGATATAGAAACAATAGTAGCAATAAAAAAAATTGTATGATCAGAAATTTCAGGCAGGTGGTTATATCCGTTTTGATGAGCAAATCAGTTTGGCAGTCTGGTTATTGGAACAGTTTCCCGGTATACGAAAAAAATTACAAAAATATGTATTCATACATATTAGTAGATGAGGCACAGGATATCGATGAAATGCAAGGAAAGCTGATACGATTACTAGTTGAAGAATCCAACCCCCAAATAGCAATTTTTGGAGATACCGATCAGGCAATATATGGTTTCCGGGGTGGAAGCAACAAATTTATGTTAGAATTTCTACAATTATATCCGGAAGCATTGGAGATTAAGCTAAATGATAATTTCCGATCATCGAAAGAAATACTGGATATGGCAAATAGGTTGATTAGTCATAATAAAACAAGAGTTCCGATGCAGATGGTATCCCACCTAAGTACAGGAAGAAAGCCAATGGTGTTATCAAACTTTCGTGCTAACCGTATTGGTCAACTGCTGCATGATCTATTAGAAGATGGTTATGAACAGGGTGATATTGCAGTTATAGCGAGAACCAATAAGGATTTGTTAGGCTTGGGCAAATTGATAGATGCATTTAACATGGAACACCAGAATTCGGAGAAGCTAAGATTTTTTAAACCTAAGTATTATTTGTATCAGGATTCCGTCTATCAGACAGTACTGGATCTGCTTAGTCTTCATCAAGGCATCTTAACAGATGATTATATATGGTACCGTTTACTGTCTAAACTCGGAGTATCTGTTCAAAAAGCACATTCCGATAAGTGTATTTATGAAAGCTATTTGGAAGATCAGGCAATTTATCCATTTACTGGTGAGGAAGCTGGAAGATATCTTTTAGTATCAGAAGGTGGATCTCAGCTTTTAAATGTTGTAGCAAAATTATATAAGGCAAGCCGTTTGTTTTCCCTGCCTGCTGCAGATGCCATCTCAAAGGTTTTAGATTTTTTCTATGAAGGAAGATGCAATGGAGAAGTACGGGAAATACTGGAAACCATGATACGGGAGAGACACATTCGTACAGCATCGGAATTATGGCATTATATGACAGCAATAAAGTTTTTTGATGATGAAACGCGAGTGTATATGGAGGGCGATAGCACCAATGCCATACACTTATTGACAGCACATGATTCTAAGGGAAAAGAATATAAGGCTGTGATTGTTTACGGCGTTGATGACTTTGAACTTGATAATTTGCAGGAAGATAGACGATTGCTTTATGTGGCAGTGACACGTGCAAAAGAACGTCTTTACTTGACTGAAGTTTGTAAAGGGAAAAGTATGTTTTTGAAAGAAATAAAATTACATGTAGAGGAAATAGGAGGGTTACGCTATGCCTAAGTGGTTAATTTACGGAACAGAACCGTTTCTGATTGATAAGTTTAAGAAAGAAATTCTCCAAAATGTAGAAGCGCCGGAATTTAATTATTTAGAAACCAATGAGTTTACAGAAGAGATAGGCAGTTTTTTATGCCAGCTTCCTCTTTTGGGGAATGCAAAAGTTCTTATATATCATGCGGAAACATTGAAAGATTGTTCTGAGCTCGTTGAATTTCTTTCTAAAAGAGGGAAAAAAGCAAAGGTCTATATTTTTGCTAAAACAGTAGATAAGCGAACAAAATTATATAAACAGTTTTCGAATGACGAAATTAAGATATTTGATAAAGTTCGGATGGATGTTTTACAAAAAACCATAATTCAGCATATTAAGAATGCCGGCTGTGAAATAACAGAAGATGCGTATCAACAATACCTACGGCAAATCAATTATTATTCTGAAGAAATAAATCTATATGATGTTCTATACTCTTTAGAACGTTTATGTACTTCCCAATCCATAACGATTGATGATGTAAAGAAAACAGTTGTCAATAATGAGAGTGAAAATGTTTTTTTCTTTAATTCAATTAATTATGAATCAACAATATGATGAGATTTATCATCAGGTTGCTCTTATTCTACAAGGTCAATCCAATAATGCAATCAATGTATTGTCATTGCTTTTGCGGAATTACCGATTGGCATATAAAATAAGAACATGTAACTGTTCTCTAAAAGAAATTGGGGTATATGGGAATAGCTATGTTCCCAGGTTATCAGCGAAAACCTGTAGTAAATCGATGGATATCATTGATGATGCAATTCGAAAAATCAAAAGAGGATATTATCAACAAGAAATTGCATTGAAAGTTGTCCTTGCAAAATTATGTGCTTTAAGTAGGGAGGGGTAAAGGTATGAGAAATACAATTTTGTCACTAACGCAAAAACAACTTTCCGGTAAAACAATCGGCGAATTTTATGATCTGATAGGAATATTGTTGCATATAGAAGGAAAAGTAAAAATATGATTGCCGAAAGATTTTGGTTTCTAACAATATAAAAGAGAGTATTTTCAATACATATCGTGAAAAGCTTCAGCAGCAATATGAAAGTAATTTGTATCAGATAGATGGGCAAATTGCGGCAACTTGGATTATTGCTGGACCTAAAGTGTCAGAGGATCTTAAAGATTATGAAGTAGAGATATTACCGGGTTTTATATGTGTACAGTAAATGAAGTTCAAACAAAAATATTGGAGAGTGTAATTTCGGGAAAATATGTTTTTGGAATGGATAATCAAATTTATATTGATGGTCCCAATATGTTGCATGGGAAATTTCTTATCCATGCAGCTAAACAGACTCGGATTTTCATAACCGGTCCAAGATATGTCAATCATTGTTTGTATTGGGATACATGGAAGGAATATCCAGCCAAACCAAAATATTATATGATAAGTTCCGTAGTATTAACGGATATAGAACTGGACCAATGCCCGAAATGGAAAGAAAAAGTAAGTGAAATCACAAGAGAGTATTATGAAAAAATCAGGATTCACCAAAGTGTATAAGGGAAGGAAGATATATGAATATTCAAAAGAAAGATATTGATTTGAACAGGAAGAAGTGGCTTATTCTTTAGAGAAAGGATATTTTTATATTCAAGTATGTGAGACTGGATATGATTACACCGTATATGACTTAAATCTGAAAGAGATAGATGGCGGTCAATTAGATACTTTAGATCTCACAATTACACAGGCAGCCAAAGAATTAATGGAAGAGTATTTCCAAAATGCTGAGAGTAAAATCATGTCTGTAAACACACTACATGAACTGGTAGATATCATTTCATCTATTTAATCTTCACCCTCTTATTTGTAGTAAAATACAAGTAAGAGGGAATAGAAAATAAAAAAAGAGCTTAGATTGTAACAATCATATATAGCTAATGAGAGTAAATGAATAGAAAAATACCAGTAATTTTGTTATAATATCAGCAATAGATATACTCTTATATCGGGAAAAGGAGTGTAGTGATTATGGAAAACATATTGAAAATATACCATGGTTCTCAAGATATTATTGATACCCCAGAATATGGAAAAGGGAAATCAACAAATGATTATGGGAAAGGATTTTATTGTACAGAAAATATAGAGCTTGCAAAAGAGTGGGCTTGCTCAAAAAATGAAGATGGATATGCAAATGCATACGAGTTGGACATGGGCGGACTGGAGGTACTTAGACTGAATTCCCCCTCGTATAATGTCTTGCATTGGCTTGCAATATTGGCTGATAATAGGACATATTGGGAAAGGAATTCTATTTCTGAAAATGCAAAACGTTATCTTCGGGACAACTTTTTGATAGATATATCTGGATATGACGTAATTATAGGATATAGAGCAGACGATTCTTATTTTACATTTGCTAAAAAATTTTGTATCAAATGCAATATCCTTACAGCAGTTACAAAGAGCGATGAAACTGGGAGAATTGGGAGAACAGGTTGTATTGAAAAGTAGAAAAGCTTTTAACCAATTGAAATTTTTGAGAGCAGAAGTGGCACCATCTTCCGTTTATTATTATAAGAAAGTAGCAAGAGATGATGGTGCAAGAACAGAATATAGAAGACAGGCCAGAAATGGTCCAGATCAGAATGATATTTTGATGATTGATATTATGAGGGAGGGAATGAAACATGACGATTCGCGCTTATTATGACGGTTACTTAGATGATGCACAAGATATATTGGGACAAATGATGGATTATGCAATCAATAACTGTAAAATGGATGGTGATGTGTATTTCCGAATGTTTTTGGCATCTGGCATCGCAGAGCAGTTTGAGCGTGGTAATCCGAAGTATATTGCCGGTATGACTGGTGGAGAGATTGTGAAAGAAGTTGTATTACAGCAAAAAAGGTGTTGAATTAAGCCAAAAGGAAGAATATGATTTTGGATAAATCACCGGCATATTGGTGTGGTTGGATTTTAGCATATTATCAGTGGAAAACTTGCAGAAGTTTTAAAAGGATTCATCAATTTCTTTCCATAAAAGATATTTTATGTATGTATCCAACACATCATGAAGCAGATGAAGAGTATTCCGTGGAGTCTTTTAATCAGATATATGAGAGAACACATTCTCATACGTATCTGAAAGATATAATGGATGCTTTAGGGATAACAATCGAAGAGTTATCAGAACGTACAGAAATATCAATGTCAGAGCTTAAAATGTTGGCGAATGATATTGAAAAAATGCGTTATGTAGATGCAACAAAGCTGTATATTCTTGCAACTGCATTAAGATGCTCTATGGATGAATTGATAGAGTTTTAGGAAATATGATGTGTTGTATCGGTATAAATCTTCAGTATTAGAAAAAATAGGAGTGTGAACTTAATTATGTTAAAAATTTATCTTGAAATGCTTCCAATCAGTGTGGATGAAATCTACGGTATTAGAAGTTCTGGAAAGTATGGTACTTTGACACCTGTAAATCATGAATTCTACCGAATTTATGATTTATGATTTTTGGAAAAAGAAATCTTGACAGTCATAACAAAAGCTGTATTATAATATTAACAGAACCCATCACGCCTCTGATTTTCATGCGCAACCCGATGGGACTTTTTCATTTATGAGGTGTTTTATGTATCGATACCCAAAACAAATATTAACAATCGAACAGCAGGTACAATCTTATGTTGATGCAGGAATGGAGACTACATCTCATGAAGAGGTAGAGAAAGCGTTAAAATCCGTGGGAGTTTGCTTGAAATTTATACAATTACATTATCTTTTAATTCTGCAATCATAATTTGTTCAAGGCGGTCAATATCTGGAAATACAACTTTTTTGCCTCTAGAATGAAGATGACGAAGTTTCTTCATTCGTGTTGTCACTTCTTTATGAATGGAATGTTTAACAGGAACAGGATTGTTGTTTCGAGTATGTACATGGTCAAGATAGTAGTCTCTAATCGGAAACATATTTTGTAGAAGAAAAGCGGCTTCTTTTCCATCAAATTCACCTAAAACAATCGTCAGACATTTTCCATATTTATTTACTTGCTTATCGTGGATTGCTTTAAACTTTTCTACACGTGAACTTAATGGAACCATCCAAAGCAGGGAGGTTTTAATGTCACGCAAACAGTAAAAAGTGGGACGATATGTACCGCCTTCTTTATTCTGCATTAAGTTGTTATCCTGTACTTTTTCAAAATATTCATCTTTAATATGGTAAACGTATCCTTCTTGATATATCATGCTTATCACCTATAAAATAAGCCCTGCCATGCGACAGGGCTGAAATTTTCGAGCCGGATATTTATTAGACGCTTCCGGTGAGCGAACAATATTTTCAAACCGATCACTTATAAGCCGCCAACGGTGGGCGAACAATATTTTCGATGACAGAATTCCTGTCTCTATAATTATTATATGATTGCAATGAAAATATGTCAATAAAAAATAAAAAGAAGTATTGAAAATAAATGTAATGTGTCATCTCCAACTATCGGACAAATGCTTGTTTTACCGATAGTTGAGAGTATAATGTCCTTAAGTTCCTTTAGACTTCTTAAGAATATGAATATAAAAAGTACTTGTTCCTCTTACATTTTCTAAAAAGTTATGTAGTATATTGCTATATTCATAGAACTGTTAGCTCCATTTTTATTTATGTAATAAGGTTTAATCCAGCATATTTTTAATCTCATCTGGTAGATCGTTTAAGGTTGCATTTTCGTCTAAGAACAGTAAATTAGTGTATTTTTTCTTATCATTCGGTGTTGAAAAAATATGAGTGACGGTATATGCTGTTCTACTTTTAGAGAAACAATCTTCATCTCGCAATGATTCTACTACAAAGCAATCGCCCTTTTGATGCCCATTGGCATCATACTCTTTATTTAAACATAGCGTAAAATTGAGATCTGTACCAAATTTATAGGTTCTTGTATCTGTCACAATTTCCTCCAGTATAAATTCTTCTGAGCTAGCCAATGTTGCAATCTGCCCGATATGCTTAATCTACGCTTGCACAATGAAAACAGGTGTTGCGGTGTAAAAAATATCTGCGAAGCCTGAAGCATCTTTTTTGTAGCAAAACTATAAAATTTTTTTGCTGAAAGATTCGTATCCACACCTGTTAAATGCCTAAAATTGGATGCTTTATAAAGCACTTCAATATATCTGCTTTCAAATACATATAAAAATCTTTTGCCTACTAAGTGTTTCCGATAGAGATCAGCAGTTGTCTTCATCTCCTGTACAATATTTTCTCTATCTTGTTGTTTTCCCCTCTATATTTTCTCAATCATAACTATAGTATTAAAAAAATAGCACCGGACAACTTTGGGGTTATCTGGTGCCAATAATCTTAAAAAGCGGTTTTATGCTGGCTGTCAGCCGTAACATCCTTCCGAATGTCTAAAAGTCGCCGGTATCATTGAGTCCCCGGCGCGGACTCACCGTATCTCCCTAGCGTGGGCGTAATACCCTTCCGAGTATCAGATAGTCCCAGTTAGTTACTTTTTTCCAATGTATTATCTAATATCCAAAAAATCTAAACTTGTGATATTCACAAATAAAATTTCCCCTTTTTTCCCTTTGTTTAATTTCCCGTATAAATATACGTCATACTCTTTTTTACTATTAACTGCTTCTTTTAATTCTTCTGTTTTCCCATTCCGAAATAAGTAATTTTCAACCATTTCTTCAGGTATTACACACATTACGGTGTAATTTTCAAGAACAGAATTTTCAGATCCTATTTTTTCCGTAAAACACACCCTATACTTCTCATTTTTATGAAATAAACGCGCTTTTCCAAAATATATGTTTCGGAAACCCGAAATGTTGGTCATATCCACATTATCAATGGGAACAAATAGTTTACTATATAAAATAGTAGATTTTCCTATTCGCACATAATTTTCCCCTTCTGCAAATCTGTAATGTAAATATTTTGTAACAATCGGTGTGATGCTATAACACTCTGATATGTGGATATTTCTATCTACTTTCTTTGATTCTTGATTCCCATTTTCCTGAACATCTCTTTGTTGCTTGATTTCCGCTGTTCTTTGAATTTGCTTATGATTCTCAGGTCTTTCTAAAAGTAGATAGTCAATATTATTAGAATAGATAACATCTTTTTTATTTCCATTTTTTCTGGATGTTCCATTTGCTTCTTGATAATCATTTTTACATTTACATGTAGTGCTATGCTGGCTATAGCACTGAAAATATGGTGTTCTCTTCATTTCAGATTTTTTTTTTATCCATGTTTGCACAAGTTATCTGTGCAACACAGTTTGGATCCTTACATTGAAAAGCAGTCTTG
>ENA-OQBS01000005-OQBS01000005.1-human-gut-metagenome-genome-assembly--contig:-NODE-5-length-13038-cov-0.616916_pt1 | contig 13038 bp, 18 predicted proteins | sample MGYA00242748_ERZ504555 | MGnify/ENA primary metagenome ERZ504555 (study PRJEB26092, sample SAMD00036269) | human gut metagenome | host: Homo sapiens | study: EMG produced TPA metagenomics assembly of the... | reverse complement strand
CTTGATGTTCATACGGTTGGTTTCCAGCTTGGCATAGGTACTTTTGGACATGGAGATACCCATCAGGTTTAATTTTGCAATGACCTGGTCTTGCGTAAGTTTATTTTGATAACGGATGGCTTGGATATTTTTGCCGATATCCATGTCTGGTCTGATCTTCTGCATGATAGAATCCTCTCATTTCTCAATGTTTCGTAATAAAGAAACTTTATATTGATTTTACTGATTTCACTTTTTATAATGTTTCGTAATAAGGAATTATTTGTGCAAAGGGGAATGATTATGCATCAGAGCGATATAGAACGGTTTGCTTTCCTGTTTTTATGTGGAAAGCGTGACAGGGAAATCCTGCTGGGAAAAGAAAAAAATGACATTTTCAGATTTGGACAGGCTGACGTATGTTACCGATTTCCTTGGTCTGACAAGATTGAACCTGGATATCTGGCATCATTATGGAGAACAATTCCGAGAACATTTTCAAAGACTGGAACAGTTATATGATGAAACCTGCAGTATTGTTTCTTGTGATATAACCGAAATTGATTTATATTTGCAGGATAGATGGTTACAGGAATTTTGTAACAATGTACCAGACAGAAAGATCCGGAAGGAACTAAAAAGAATTAGTCAAAAAGATCTATAAGGAAAAGGGAATGGAAATCCCGGAAGAGACAGGCATCATTTAGATGTCTGTCTTTTCTTTTGGAAGGGAGGTGATAGCAAACGTGAGTATCAGTATCCATGAATTATTGGCAGTAGCCAGGGAGTCGGAAGGTGTGAAGGCAGTACAGGGAGATGCCATGCTATGTGAAAAACGGTTTGCACCGGACACCCGGTATATGGTGGAGTTTTTGGTGTTGAAGCAGACGGAGCAGTTTGGGGAAGCGGGAATATATCATCGTTACTTTTTAACAAAGAAAGCATATTACGAAATGGTGGAGCTGCAGAATAGGGGAATCCTCCGTTTTCAAAGACAGGCTCTTGTTTTGGAAGGAACACTGCATTATCTTCCTGTCCAAACATTTTTTCGAGACCAGGAGTAGGAAGAACAACAGGCTGGAAAGAAAAGAATGCCTGCCGGGGCGCGCCTTTGGGGGCAAGGGCTCTTTCAACGGAAATTTTACATAGAACAGAAAAGAAGGGAGTGGTAAGTGATGGTCATTGGAATCGACCATGGATATTATGCCATCAAAACAAAGCAGGTGTGTTTCCCCACAGGGATCATCCGGTATGAATACGAACCCTATACCATGCAGAATGTTCTCCAGTACCAGGGAGAATATTATGTGTGTGGGACTGGGAGACAGACATTGGTAAAGGACAAGACCGCCAACGACAATTATTATCTTTTGACGCTGGCAGCGCTGGCACAGGAGATTCGAAAGCGAAAGGGGGGAAAGGACAGCGAAAGTTGTTCTTGCAGCCGGACTTCCCCTTACCGGGTTTGGAAGGGAAAAACAGAAATTCAAGGAGTATCTGTTTCGGAAGGAACAGCCGATCCGTTTTTTCTACGAAGGGGAACGCTATGAGATCCAGATTGAGGATGTGAAACTGTTCCCCCAGGGATATTCAGCCCTGGCTCTTTATCCAGAGTATTTAAAAGATGAGCCTTCTGTGCTTCTTGTGGATATTGGAGGCTGGACGGTGGACTTGATGCGGCTTGATAATGCTGTTCCTAACGCAGCTACCTGTAGAAGTCTGGAACTGGGTGTCATCCGTTGTATGGATGAGATCAGGGAACAGGTAAGGAGAAATACAGGGTTGTCGGTAACGGAGACGCAGATTGAGCGTGTCTTACATGGAAAACCCAGCAGTATGCCTGCGGAAGTGGTGTCTTTGATTGAGAGGCAGGGCAGGCTTTATATTGAAAAAATCCTGTCTGCGATCACCGAGGCAGGCTTTGACCTGCGGGCAGTCCCTTCCGTTTTCATGGGGAGGCGGTGCTGTCTATTTTTTAAACACCGTGTAAGCGAGCAGGACCGCCTGTGTCGCCCGATTTACTTGACGGACGTCCATGCCAACGCTGCCGGATATGAACGGATTGTGGGGCAGATGAGGACGCTGTGAACCGCCCGGTCTTTTCCTTCCGCCCAAACCTTAAGAACCCGGAACATGAAAAAGCGTGGCAGCTTTTGATGGAGATTCCGACAGGGCAGAGGAACCAGTATCTGGTGGATGTGATCCTGGAACAAGAAGAGAGGGAAACTTTAAAAAGACTCATTCAGGAGGCTGTTCGGGAAGAGTTAAAATGTGGCGATGTGGAACGGATGCCAGCACAGGAAAAGGAAGAAATTCCCGGTCAGATGCTGGATTTTTTATTTCAGATGGAGCAGGAGTAAAGGGGGTGAGGCCTATGGGCAAGGAAAGTATGGCATTGTTGGATATGCTTTGGTTTTGCATACATTTGACATGGATTCTTTAGTGGGTATTGTGAATAGCTTTCTTTCAAATTTGGGAGTATGTTGTGTATAACAAAACGAAAGGGGAAACGCAGATGGCAGAGATGAAGAACATATGCGGAAAGATCCCGGTGGAATTACATGAGAAGGTAAGAGCCGAGATCGAAGAGAAAGAAACGAGTACACAGATATTCATCCAGCAGGTGATTGAAGAACATTTTAACAGACTGGAAGGCAAAGGAGAAGAGAGCATGGAAAAAAGAACATTAGCAGTACAGGTCACAGAGGATTTATTCCAGAGAGTCAAATGGGCAGTCGCAAAAGAAGGCATCAAACAGAAAGATTTTCTCATCCGCATCATCGAAAAAGCGGTGGAAGAGGTAGAAGCCAAATGGCGGAAGCTAGAGCAGGAAGAAGAAACCGCAGAAGCAGACAGAATGGAGGAGTCTACAGAAGAGACTGCTGAGGAAGAGATTACCGAAGAGGGAATCGAAGAGATGGAAACTGCGGAGGAAGAACTGTCAGAATCCGAGGAAGAAACCAAAGAGATTGCATAATGCCAAAGAAATAGAACCATAAAACTTGCAGGCGGTGTGGAAAAGAAACCATGCCGCCTGCTTTTTCTCAGCAAAGGAGGTTGATAGCCGCAACCATTCGATTTTTTGATCTATTCAGCGGGATCGGAGGATTCCGGGAAGGGTTAAGACGTGCAGGTGGTTTTACCTGTGTGGGACACTGCGAGGTGGATGCTTATGCGGATAAGAACTACCGATTGCTGTTCGACACAGAAGGGGAGTGGTTTTGTAATGACGCAAGAACAATCGAAACAGACCGAATGCCAGACTTTGATCTTTTGTGTGCAGGATTTCCTTGCCAGGCATTCTCTATCGCCGGAAAGCGGGAAGGATTTGCAGATGCCAGAGGAACTCTGTTCTTCGAGATTGCCAGACTGGTTGCAGACAAGCGACCTGCGTATTTCATCCTTGAAAATGTTCCCGGACTGCTTTCGCATGACAAAGGCAGGACGTTTCACACCATCCTCAGTACATTATCTGAGTTGGGGTACGGTGTGGAATGGAAAGTGCTTAACAGCAAGGATTTTGGAGTCCCCCAATCCAGAAAACGGGTGTATCTTGTCGGATATCTTGATCGAAGATGTGCCGGAAAAATATTACCTTTCCCAACAGCAAATGGAACGCCTCTTGTTCAAGTCCAGACGGGCAGACAGGGGGAACGGATTTACAAAGCCGAAGGATTAAGTTGTACCTGACTTCCGGAGCGGGAGGCGTTGGTGGAAAAACCGGATTATATGAGGTTGGTGTGCCTATCAAAGAGAATACCAAGCAGGGTTATAAGATGGCATATACGGGAGACAGCATTGACCTGGGATATGCAGGCATGAATACCAGAAGAGGGCGTGTGGGGCATCAGATCGCCCATACCCTTACCACAGGAATCCAGCAGGGGAACGCTTCATTTTGTGGATCTATCTCCGCCGCCTCTTGTCACAGAACATTGCAGGTGTCTGAATACCAGACAATCGGGCATCCATAATCACAAAGGGGAATGTTCCGGTGTCTTAAAAGAGGAAGGTGCCAGGGCAGTGCTGAATCCGGGAAGAGAAGAAACCCGGCAGAATGGCCGGAGGATGAAGGAGCCGGAAGAGCCGATGTTCACCATTACTGCCACAGACCGGCATGGAGTTGCCTATCGGGGCAGAATCCGGAAACTGGTGCCAAGGGAATGTCTGAGACTGCAGGGGTTTTATGACTGGCAGATTGACCGCATCGAACAGGATACTTCGGACAGCCAGCTTTATAAACAGGCTGGAAATGGAGTGACCGTCAACGTGATCGAAGCCATCGGAACGCTTCTTCGGCAGGCAGATGCAGAAATCCGGGCAGAGGATGAAAAGACAAAGAGGTAAGGCAGTATGGCAATTGGAATTCAGAACCAATACTTTGGTACAGAGATTGAGATGACAGGTATTACCAGACAGAGGGCTGCAGAAGCAGTGCAGAATTGTTTGGAACACGCGCAGTTTATGATGGCGGATATTATCAAACATGGTCTGTGATGGACCGAGAAGGGAAAAAAATGGAAGTTTATGTATGATGGCAGTATCTATACACAACGCAGGGGGGCGTGGCCAGATGGTTCATGCCGGAAGTGAATATAGTACGGAGATGGTAAGCCCGAAACTTGAGTATTCTGAGATGGGAAAACTACAGGAAGTAGTCAGGTGTCTCAGACATCACTGGGCAAGAGTGAATGAATCCTGTGGGCAGCACGTTCACGTGGATGCCTCAAATCATACGGCAAGGAGCCTGAAAAATGCCATGACGATTATGTATTCGAAAGAGGATATTCTGTTTAAGGCATTGAAAGTGCAGACTTCCAGAGAAAGCAACTATTGTCAGAAAGTACGCCCCATTGTGCTGGAAAAAATCCGTAGAATGCAAAACAACACCATTTCCACGGAAAAACTGAAACAGATCTGGTATGGAGGCAGGGATGGAAGCCATGATCATTATGACGATACCCGGTACTATGCGTTGAACCTTCATGCAGTATTTTCCAAAGGAACTTTGGAGTGGAGATGTTTTGAGAGTACCCTCCACGCAGGAAAAGTGCGGGCAAATATCACGCTGGCTCTTGCCATCTCTGCCCAGGCCATCAATCAGAAATGTACCCAGATGCGGAAAACAGAGATTACCGAGAATCCTGCGTTTACATTCCGTACCTTTTTACTGCGGTTAGGGCTGATTGGACCAGAATATAAAAATGTCCGGGAACATCTGCTTGCCAATCTGGAGGGTGACAGGGCATGGAGATATGACCGCAGTACCTATGAATGTTTGAATCGAAATCATCGGGCGGAGGATGCCCGTTAGGAGGTAAGAGATGAAAGAATCCTATTATTTTGCCTATGGCAGCAACATGAACTTAGACCAGATGGCGTACCGCTGTCCGGCAGCTTCCGTAGTGGAGAATGTCCGGCTGGATGGATACCGCCTGACCTTTTGTGGCAGGGGGAAAGGAAGCGGTGTTGCCACCATTTTGCCGGAAGAGGGCAGCCAGGTGGAAGGGGTGCTTTGGAAGATCACACCGGAGTGTGAAAAAAGCCTGGACTTTTATGAAGGGTATCCCCACCTGTATGGGAAGGAGCCTGTTTTTGTTCAGGGAAAGGATGGTGTGAAACGGGAAGTCATGGCATATACCATGAATGCACCCTATAAGGATCAGCCTGCCATCCCATCGGATCTTTATTTTATGGGGATCGTGGAAGGCTGCCATCAGAATGGGATTTCCAGCCGATCTATAACCGATGCGCTAAAGCGTACAAGACAGGAAGTGGGAAAGCAAAAAGCCAGTCATAAGAAAACAGAAGTCAGCAGATAACAAAGCCGCAGGGGAAAGCCTCTGCGGTATTTTTAACGAAAAAAGGAGAATGCAATGAAGAGCAGGAATATCAAAACAAGACTTGCAGCCTTTGGGCTCGCACTGCTTATGGGGCTTAGTCCGCTTGGGAACTTAGCGGATGTCCATGCGGCAGAACGTGAAATTTCACAGAAGGCTGTGACAGAAAAAAGAAAGTAAGACAGAAATCGGAGCATCCGGTGTCGGAAATTTCTGAGCAGACAGTAACTGCAGAGGATATCACCAAAGATGTTTCCGACAAGGAATTTATGGCAGAGACCTGCATGGAAGGGATTCGGTATGATCCAGAAAAAGAGGATGTGACTTTGGACCATATTGAAGCAGAGGATGGAAGCGCCTACCATCCAGACCAGGCAGGGACTTATATTGCAACCTACTGGGTTGTGCCAAAAGATGCGCGTGACAGTTATTCCGTTACTCGTAAGATTATCCTGACGGATTCGGAAGGACAGGCCCATGCAGAAGAAAACGGTGGGCAGAAACAGAAAGAGGATACGAAATCCGAAGAAGATTCGGAGACGCCTGTGCAGGAGATCACGGAGGTGGAAGTAACGGTATCCGGGGAAGATGCAGATGCACAGGCAGCAAGGGAATGGAAGAAAGATGAGGATGGGAAGTGATGATGTTTTCCGGTGCAGAAAATACCTTTACTGCACCGGAAACGGTACATCTGGAAAAAGGAGAGACCATCTACTATCCCAGTTATATTGGAAATTATCTGACCTGCTGGTTTACGGTGAATGGAAAGATTGCCTACTGTCTGGAATCCCATCGTTCTTCACCGCCGAGTGGAGATTATGTAGCACAGGTGCTTGACAGCAATAAGAACCTGCAGAAAGTGCTGTATTATGGCTATGGCGGCGCCGGGGATATTACAGGTAGTTATTTGTCTGGGAAAAGTGCGGAAGAGAAATATGTATATACCATATCGCAGCCAGCTATGCTTACGCAGGTGAGGCAGGATTTACGGGATGCAAGTATGAGGACTTAGTAAAAGCAGGGGTGATTGCCTATATTGACCATCTGTTTGCTATGGAAGAACCGCCGAAAGGAGAGATTTCTCTTTCTAAAACATCCGTAAAAGCAGTCCGTGATGGAAATGTGCAGAAAACACCGGATATCACATTGTCCGGGGATCATCGAAACTATATTTCTGTCAATGTGCCAAAAGACATCACCATTTATAACAAGACAAAGGGAACTTCCGCAGAGAATGGTGCGCTGAAGATCTATGGCGGGGATACCTTTTATTTGACTGCCCCAATGCTTCATACCGGAAACTATTCCTCCGGGGAACTGCATGGTTCTGTAGGGGAAACCTGGAGAACGCTGGTATTATCCACAGGAAACAGCAATCAGGACATTGGAGTCTTTGAATCGGAGAAAGCCAATCCGGTAAGTTTTACCGTAGACTGGCTGGAGATGACAAGGATTGAACTTCTCAAAAAAGATGCAGACACGAAGAACCCATTGGATGGTGCAGTCTATGGCATTTATACAGACAGCAAATGTGAGCATCTGTTAATGGAAATGCCAGCCACCGGGGAAGAGGGAAAGGCAGTAAGTGATTACTTTGAGGCAGCCATTAAAACCGTATATGTGAAGGAAATCAAGGCTCCGGACAAGTATGCGCAGAGTGATGTGATCCATAAGGTGGATGTGGAAGCCGGAAAGACAGTTAACATCTCAGCAACTGATGAGAGGGTAAAAGGCGCTGTCCATATCAAAAAGATTGATAAGGAGACGCAGGACTTTCTCCCACAAGGAGACAGCTCCCTTGCAGGAGCCGTGTATGGTCTGTATGCCAGAGAGGATATTGTCCACCCGGACGGAAAGACGGGTGTGTTGTTTAAAAAAGACAGTCTCATCGCACAGGGCGTGATTAAGGAGAATGGCACTTTAGATTTTTCTGAATTGTATCTGGGAAAAATGTATGTAAAAGAGATCACTCCGCCGGAAGGTTATACGGTAGATACCACAGAATATGACGTGGATCTTACCTATGAAGGTCAGGAAGTAGCAGAGGTAACCAGAGATCTGACTGTACAGGAGCAGGTGAAAAAGCAGGCGTTCCAGCTCATCAAGATCAGTGAAGATGGAGACCAGACAGAGACAGACCTTGTGGAAGGGGCAGGATTTAAAGTGTATTTAGTCAGCAACCTGTCTAAAGTAAAGAGCGGGGAATTACAGCCATCCAATGGGGAGCAGTTTACTGCGGAAGATTTCCGTGGCTATGATTTCAGTAAAGAAGAGGTGGCAGTGACCTACGTGGATGGCAAGGCAGTTCCGGTACCGGAACTGATTACCGATAAAAAGGGATATGCCCTCAGCCCGGAACTTCCGTATGGTCTTTATGTGGTAGAAGAAAGTACGGTGCCGGAGAATTTGAAAGCCATTGATCCGTTTTTAGTAAAGGTAGATGAGGACAGCAGAGAGCCGATGGTGTGGCGTGTGTTCGATGACCGTCCATTTGAATTTTTATTAAAGATTGTGAAAAAGGATGCACAGACAGGCAATCCGGTTTTGAAGGCAGGCGCTTCCTATAAAATCTTTGATATGGAAAAAGAGGAATATGTAGAGCAGACGGTATTCTATCCGAAGAAAGAGACGATTAGTGTTTTCAAGACCAATGAGGAAGGCTATCTGGTAACACCGGAAGAACTGAAATGTTCTACTTACCGGATCGAAGAAGTGAAAGCACCGGAAGGGTTTGTAAGACAGGGATATGAGAGTTCCTTGTATGAAGGGGAAACAATAATTTCTCCATTGGAGGTGACCGGAAAAGGCAGTTACAAAGAGAACCCGAAAGAGGGAATCGTGATCACTGTTTCTTCCGATACCGCCCATCAGATCGATCCAGATACCGGGGTAGTCATCGTGGAAGTCGAGCAGCCAAACGATGAGCAGGTGGGAAGCCTGACACTGACCAAAACCGGGGAACAGCCAGTGGAAGTGAAGGGGGATTCCCTGCTTGCAAAGGCAAAGAGACTGGCAGGAAAGCTCAAAGATGCAGTGACCGGAGAGGATACCGATACCGGAGTGTTCCATGATTTTGTCTATGAAGAATCCGGTGTGGAAGGAGCAACTTTTGAATTGTACGCAAAGGATACGATTTATTCCCCGGACGGAGCAAAGGATGAGCAGGGTAATCCGGTTATCCGTTATGAAAAAGATGATTTGGTAGCAACACTGGTCACAGATAAAGAAGGAAAAGCAGTGGTGAACAACCTTCCATTGGGTTCTTATTATCTGAAAGAAACTGTGGCAGGGGATCATTTCGTATTGAACCCGGAACAGAAGGAATTTACCCTGACTGCAAAGGATGATACGCAGGCTGTCGTTTATGAAGGCGTTGCTATAAAAATGAAAGACAGAAAATTTCCATTTCTGTAGAGAAAAAAGATGCAGTCACAGAAGAAAAACTGGAAGGCGTGATTTTCGGATTGTACGCCAAAGAAGATGATTCTGTCTCAGCAGGGTGAGGTTCTTGTAGAAAAAAATACGCTTTTGGAGAAGAAAGCAACGGATGAAAACGGTCAGCTTACCTTTGACAGCGACCTGTATCATGGAAAATATTATGTAAAAGAGGAAGTAAGAAAACCGGGATATCTTCCAAATGAAGAAATATGGGAGATTGATGCCTCTTACACAGACCAGAACCTTGCAGAAATCAAGCTGACAAAAGAGGTGGAAAACCAGCCGACTGAGAGCCAATTTACGAAAACCGATGCAACAACCGGGGAAGAACTGGAAGGCGCGAAGCTTCAGATTATCGATAAAGAGGGAAACATCGTAGAAGAGTGGATCAGTACAAAAGAACCGCACATAGTCTATGGATTGCCAGAGGGAACTTATACCCTTCATGAAGAACTGGCTCCGTATGCAGAGGGCTATGTATCTGCGGAAGATATCGAGTTTGAAGTAAAGGAAGATGGCAGTGTGACCAAGGTGGAGATGAAGGATGCCTATTCCAAAGTGGAAATCTCCAAGACGGATATTACCACAGGCAAAGAACTGAAAGGAGCCAAGCTGCAGATCTTAAATAAAGAGGGTGAGATTCTGGAAGAGTGGGTAACGGATGGAAAGCCTCATCTGGTAGAGAAACTTCCGGTAGGGGAAGAACTGACTTTGCGCGAGATCACAGCGCCGGAAGGCTATGAGATTGCAGAAGATGTGAAATTCACATTGGAAGATACCATGGAAATCCAGAAGGTGGAAATGAAAGATGCAAGAACACCGGAAACACCGGGTGTACCGCAGACAGGGGATGACCACTGGAAACCAATCCTGCTGTTTGTTCTTCTGGGAGTATCAGTAGCCGGACTCATGGTAACCATAATTTATAAGAAGAAACATGGAAAAACGGAAAAAGCGAAAAAAAGAAGAATAAGCTGTGGATGCTGCAGGCAGTCTTGTGTGCTGTCTGTATCCTCAGTGCGGCACTCATTTATCAGGATTATGTGGTTATTCCCCGGCAGAATCGGGAACTGGTGGAGGAGTTAAAAACCTGCTTCCCGGAGGACATCCCTCCCGGGCGGGGGGCTCTCCAGGAGAGAAAGAGGAACAGGCTGGAAGAGAACTGGAAGTGCCTGCCGTTGACCTTCGATCCCTCCAGCGCCAGTATCCGGATGTTCGGGGCTGGCTTACGATCCCGGAGAGTGGCATCGATTATCCGGTATTGCAGAGCAGCCCGGAAGAACCGGAGTATTATCTGCGGAGGGATTACCAGGGAAACTACGACATCAATGGAAGTTTGTTCCTCCAGGCAGACTGTATTCTGGGAGAATCGGGGAATCTGACCATCTACGGTCACAACATGAACAGCGGGGCAATGTTCGGGAATCTGGATCAGTACTCCTCCTATGAGTATTGGAAAGCACATCCCAGGGTGTTCTTTCAGACACCGGAAGGAATGGAGGAGTACCGGATAGCGGCAGTTTTGAAAGCCGATGTGTCCATGTTCGACTTTCAGAGGACATCTTTTCAGAGTCCACAGGAATTGGAGGCTTATGTACAGCAGGCAAAAGAGGTAGCATTGTTTGAAACAGGGGTAGATGGCATAGGTTGTGAGAAAACTCTGACGCTGGTGACCTGCTCTTATGAGTGGAAGCAAGCCCGGAATATTCTTGTGGCAGTAAAAGCGGGGTCTTAAAGGGGAAAAATGTTCAAAGACGGGAACTTTCTTCCGGTCTCTGGGTATCTCCAGTACTCTTCGAAGTCAGTAGTGTCAGGAAGTGTTCAAAAGTACCCCAAAAGTGCAGAATGTGAGACAAGTTGCAGGTAAGAAGCGGCACTACGGAACAAAAAGTGTTCGAAGTTAAGGGATGTGCAACGGATCGTGGCGGCTTGTGTAGTCTTGTAGTGTTGGGAAAGTGTTCGAAGATGGGCGCTTTTCCAGCTCTTTGGTGGCTTTTTTGGAACTGAAGTTGCCTGGAAGTGTTTGAAAGCACCCGAAAAGTGCAGAATGTGAGACAAGGTTGCATGAAAAAGACAGTACTATCATAGAAAAAAGTGTTCGAGGATGTAGGATGAACAACGAAATGTGGCGTGATGTAGTGTCAGAAAGTGTTTAAAGACTGGGACTTTTTGCAGCTATCTGGATGTATCTGCCATCTATCTGGAATGTGTTTTTTAAGCGAAAATCTGAGAGTATAATGAAAATGTAAAATCGGATATAAAACTTAGAAAATGTGAGAAATAGTGCTTGAAATGTAACGACAAAAGCGTTACAATATAAGAAACAAGGAGGTGTGATCATGGAAAAAACAGCAACATTAAACTTAAGAGTAAACCCAACTGTCAAAGAGCGGGCAGAAAAAGTATTGTCTCAGTTAGGTGTTCCTATGTCAACAGCGATTGATATGTATTTGAATCAAATTTCTCTTACAGGTGGAATTCCATTTTCTGTTTCTTTACCAAAAGCACCAGTATCGATTCATGCAGATGCCATGACAACAGAAGAAATCCATCAGAAATTGGAAAAAGGTTACAATGATATAGCTGCAGGAAGAGTGCAAAATGCAGCAGAAGCGTTCGCAAAATTCAGGGAGAATCATTGATATGAAACACTATACGGTTGAGATTACAAATGAAGCATTGGCTGATATGGAGCAGTTATATAATCACATCGCTTATGTTCTTCAGGCACCAGAAAATGCGATGGATCAATACAACCGGATTGCAGACGCTATTTTAACATTGGATACTATGGCTGAGAGAATCCGTATTATGGAATCAGAGCCGGAACGAAGCAAAGAGATGAGAAGATTGTTGGTAGACAATTATTCGGTCTTTTTTGTAATCCAGGGAGATAAGGTGATTGTAACAGATGTACTGTATAGTGCATCAGATATTGAAAGCCGATTAAAAGGTTAAATGAGAAAATTAAACAATATATAAAACATCAGGCAGGATATGTTCCCCGTAAAAAGGAAGGTGTCCTGCCTTTTTGCATGAAAGAGAGGAAATTCATATGAGAAAATTTTATACAGCAGAAGCAGTAACAGAAGGACACCCGGACAAATTGTGTGACCAGATTGCAGATGCAATCTTGGATGTGTGTCTGAAACAGGATGAACAGTCCAGAGTAGCATGTGAGGTGCTTGCTACGAAAGGAACGATCATTGTGGCAGGGGAAATCACCAGCACCTATGAACCGGATGTGTTTGCAGTTGTGCGAAAAGTACTGTCTGACGTGGGTTATTCCAGTGAAGGGATTGCAATGGACACTTTTGTCCATCGACAGAGTCCCGATATTGCAGGGGCAGTCGATACTTCAAAAGAACGAAGGGAAGGAGTGTCTGACAATCAGATAGACTGGTTCCAAGGGGCAGGAGATCAGGGTGTGATGATTGGATATGCCTGTGATGAAACGAAACAACTCATGCCTATGCCTGTAGTGTTGGCAAACCGGATTGTCCGGGAATTATCTGCCTGCCGACAAAGCTCTTATATTCAAGGGATTCTACCAGATGGCAAGGCCCAGGTGACCGTAGAGTATGAAAACGGGAAACCTGTCCGACTGGATAGTGTGGTAGTGTCCTGTCAGCATACGGAAGAAAAAAGATTTGAAAAGGCTGGAGGCAGAGATCCGAAAAAAAGGTGTTGCTGCCGGCTCTTCGTCCTCTGCCACCGGATGAGGAAACCAAGATTTATATCAATCCATCGGGGGCGTTTTGTCTGTGGAGGATTAGACGCG
>ENA-OQBS01000004-OQBS01000004.1-human-gut-metagenome-genome-assembly--contig:-NODE-4-length-14237-cov-0.954429_pt1 | contig 14237 bp, 15 predicted proteins | sample MGYA00242748_ERZ504555 | MGnify/ENA primary metagenome ERZ504555 (study PRJEB26092, sample SAMD00036269) | human gut metagenome | host: Homo sapiens | study: EMG produced TPA metagenomics assembly of the... | reverse complement strand
TAAATTTCTCTACCCCCTTCCATTCCATTGTATGACTGAAACACCTGATAACCACTTACTCTAAGCAGTTCCCCCAATGCATTCTGTATCATTATATCATCTTCTATTATCAATATCGTTTTCATTCTATTTAACTCTATCTGTCGCAACTCAGTTTTTCAGCATTATTTCTTAAATCATCAAAATGCAATCTATAACTTTTGCGCACTTCCTCCCTATACCTCTTCTGAAATCTAAGAAAAAAATTTCTTCTAATGTTTCTATAATCTTTTCCGTGTAAATATCTTCTGTCGAAATAAAAATTTTCCCCTGGTCATCTTCTTCCATAATTCCTATATGTTCTTTAACTCTGCTTATAATCAATTCCCTTTCTTCTTCTGAAATATCTTCGTCAAAAAATACATTTTCATTTGTGATTGTTTTGACATCACCCGTTATTGTAATACCATAATTTCCAATAGAACCTAAATAGCTGGAATTTTCGTATCTATCTCTGTCTGCCTTTACAGAATCACATTGCTGATCTTTTTCAAGAAAAGTTTCTTTACTATCATCTACAATAATTTCTATGTCTTTTGTCATTTCGAAATTCAAACCACTTGAAAATATTATATCTGGATTGAGTGCCTTGGATATAAAGTCATAGTTTTCTTTGCTACTTAATCCATTTTTTTCTTCACAATTATAACAATATCTATAATCTGAAGAGTGTGATAAAAGGCCAATCGCCTCGTATCCCTCCTTCCGAAACATTTTTACAATTTCTAAAAGCTGGTTTTCCTCATAATCTTTTCCAGAAAGTTTTACAACAATTGATTCCGTTTTGTATAAAAATGGAAAAGAATTCATATAAAATTCTTTTGGTACACACTTCACATTTGAATCTAAGGCTGCTAATGGAACATTTCCCTTTTTAAACTTCTTGGCAATTTGTGCCGTTACATATGGAACTACAAAGCTATTATGATATCCTAAATTATATTGTTTTAATCCATCACAGTCTTTTAGTGATCCTACTGTTACCTCAATATTTCGAATATCTTCTGTGTCCACAAAAATTTGTTGTGCTACTAAAGTGTCGCTTAAGTCACACTTGACTCCAATAACCCCCTCCATTGATGCCGGGTATGTTACAGTATTCGTATTATTAGCAGCAGCAACAAGAACAATGTCTTTTTTTTAATAATTTATGAATGACGTTTTCCATTTTTTGTTTATCTTCACTGAACACACTACCTAAGCTCAAGGAAATAATGTTAATTTCTTGTTTTAAGCACCATTCCAATGCTAACAATAATCGGTCTATATCTGTTTTTCCATTTTCATCCAATATCTGCATACTGACTATTTCACTTTCTGTGAAATATTTCTTTATAATTGCTGCACATATACCTCCATGATCGTTTTCTGTATCCTTATTTCCTTTGTAAACTTCCTGCCCTTCTATGTAATAAAACTCATCTACATATTGTGCAAATGATTGTTTTATTCCTGTATCTATTACTACAATTTTCATTATTCCAACTCCTTTAAAGTCTATTATAAAAAGTTAATTTTGTTTTTATTTCAAATTACTTGTTTTTCATTATACCATAAAAGAAGGGGATTATCAGAAATACTCCCGATAATCCCACACCTTTTAGTTCACACTTGTAATAGCACCGCCAGCTACAGAACCATTGTAACTTACTGATGATTTTGTCTTTGAGCTTCTGCAATTGCAAATGCAAAGGCAACCACAAGTTTTAAGTGCTTTAACCGTATTTTTACGATTATGTACTTTTGCTAATTTCTTCATCGCTGATTCCCCCCTCTCATAAAAGATTATCTATAAACATACATATAAGTAGTTATAGCAATAATTTTGTTAAACCAGTCACCGTCATAACATCCGATTTGTTTTTAAATTTGCCTGACAGATTCTTTCCAGTCCTTTTCTCAATCTCCATTACTACATAAACTGCATCCAAGGCGTTAATATATTTAAAAAGACTCATATCATCAACAATCTCCATCTTTTTTCCTGATATCATGCATACAATCTCTTTTATCATATCTTTTATTTCTTTTTGTTCCATATCTTACCTCATACTACTTCAAAATCAACTTTCAAAATATTTTTCTATAATACTGCATATTTCTCTAGGAGTTTCTCGCTTCATCATATTAAAGATTTCCAAATCCCTTCCAGTACTTTCTTGGACTGTCTTTTCATCAAGAAACATATATTCTACCTGATTCCGTTCCTCATTATATTGAACATCTACACCTGTCATCCCCAAGAAAACATTAACTTGTTTCAAAATTCTCTTCACAATATTTTTTTTATGGATGCTATATACTCTGTGTCTAGCAGTTCTTTCCGTATGTAATATGTAAGAAGTATGTTTATATCTATTGGAATAGCTTTTGAAACAACTAAAGGAATTTCTCCAAATCCGTTATTAACATGACGATCATAAGGCATAATCCCACCTGGACAGCCAATAATAATAATATCCGGACGATATTCTTTTGCCTTCTCACAAATATACTGATTTAAAATTAATATTTTTTGACGAAAACTAATATTTTCAAACATACTACTTGGTAACATAGGTACGCCAAATAAAGTACTTAGCTCGTTACTACCTACAACTAAGGTCTGGTATCCTTTTTCTTCAAAATATTTTTTCAAAGCAAGCTGCATATAAAATTTATTCGTATTAGGACCCATCCCCATTACAGAGATGATAGGTATGTCAAGTTCTCGTAATGCAGTGTCGGGCGGTATTTCTTTCCATGTATCCGAATCAAATAACAGATGGACTTTTTCTCTTCTGCCATCATCTAAAATATCCCAAACCGTTTTTTCTACTAAAATTTCCTTTTCCTTATCAATTCCAAAATCAATAATTTCTTCATATTTTTCTCCAGAATATAGTCCATTCAGTAGCAATATTGTATCCGCTTCATACATTCCTTCTTCCCAATTGTCCAAATATTCCCATATATTAGTATTTTTCTTTAAGACTTTCGACCTTTCAGTACCGCTAAGAGGTATAAGGATAACCTTTTGATAGTTTTCTATCATCTCAGCAAAGTCTTTTTAAAAAACGTAATGTCGGAACATACGGATAAATCATCAATACTTTCATACTACTTCCCCCTCAAAATCATATCCAAATTCTCGCAACATACAAATAACTTTTAAATCATTCATTGCCATTTGTTTGGACTGTACACATTGATATAATTTTTTCTTGCATGATATCTCTCCATTTTCTGTACACTTTGCTGCGCATTGACCACACAATCTTAAAGCCCAACAATCCTTGCATTGTTCTGCTGTAACAGCTCCTATATTTAACAACTTTAGATGCATCTATGTCTATTCCTTCTTCTATATTTCCAATTCTCATTCCTGGTCCTTCGGTTACTTTTTCACATGGATAAAAATTACCCGCCACAGAAACAAATAATCTACGTCCTCCCGGAATACATGGTCCGTTATGATGACCTGTTTTCTTTAAAGAATCGGATTCTTTCATTGTTTGATATATGTATTGATAATATTCCATTTCCTGTATTTGAGAATTCAGTATATATTTTCTATCGCATTTTCCTAACATATACATAAACATCAAAAAATGGGAATATTGATACTCTATCCGAAATGAATCGCTATACAAAATTTCTTCTTTTGCACCATTTTCTTCAACCAAATTCAAAACATACGTTGCATCTTGCATGAGTTCATCCATACTAAAATAGTCTCTTACACACGAAAAATCACAGTTTGAATTTAACACTGTATTAAAAGATACTTTTTTCAAAAACTCTGGACATTCTTTTTTAATTTCATTTAAGTTTTTCATAATGACTTCAAAAGAACCTTTTCCACTATCTTTAAATACACGATTTTTATCGTGATCCTCCTTCGCACCATCCAAACTAATCACAACATTAAAATCCTTCTCTAAAAGATATTTTGCTCTTTCTACTGTTAAGCAAACGTTCCATTTGTTGTCATAGTATATCCAACCCTTCTATCTGGAACGCGCATTTCCATATAAGCTACACACTTCTTTATTAAATCCATTTGCAGCATTGGCTCACCACCATAAAATCCCACTGTAAGTTCTTCCATTTGACCACTATGTTCTAAAAAATAATCCAACGATTTTTGGGCTAAATCCCAAGTCATAAATTCATGTGCATGTGTTCTGTTTTCATAGCCTCCACCATATACACAATATTTGCATCTCAAATTACATTCCTGTGTCACTTGCAAAATTATATACTGCATCTTTGATTGCAATGAATGCTTTAAAAGCTCTGTATCCGGATGTTCAATCTTTTCCAAAGTATCTTCTAATAGATATCCTTTTTCCTGAAATCTTTTCCGCTTTTTCATATCCAAGCCATTATTACTTAATTCTTCATAAGCTTCATCCGTTATTTTTAAAATTTTGTTTGAACGCCTATCATATACATAACAAGCCTCTGGTGTTTTAAATGTTTTGTAATAAAATTTTCCCTTTCATTTTCAATTCTCTTCCTTAACTTTTTTTTTTATGTTCTGCCGGTACTTGACTTTCCATTCCCTGTATTTGAGAGCTTATTTCATGAAATGTACCATCTGCAAAAATTTTTTCCATCCTTCAGCAAAATGATTCTATCAAATTCCTCTAGAATTCTAAAATTATGTGTAATGCATATTAAAAAATCATGTTTATCTTCCTTGATCGATTTTATAAATACATTCTCCATTGCAACATCACAATTTGATGTCGCTTCATCTAGGATTAAAATATTTGCATCTTTCTTTAAACAACGCGCCAATGCAACCCTTTGTTTTTCACCTCCTGATAATTGAGTCCCATCAAACCCTACTGAAGTTTGTCCTCCTTGCGGCAAATCGTCGACAAAGCCTAATATTTCAGGAAAGGAAAATCTCTCTTTTTCATACTCATTTTTGAACATATAAATATTGTCTTGTATAGTAGCATTAAATAAAAATACCTTCTGCCGCATTATACTAAACTTTTTTCTGTAGTCATCAAGTGAAAATTCTTTAACATCTTTTGTGTCAAATAAAATATTTCCTTTTTGTGGACTATAATAGCGCAATAGAAGATTAACAAGAGTACTTTTTCCACTTCCATTTAGCCCCACTAATGCAACCTTCTCTCCACGGTTCAATACCAAATTAAAATCTCGCAGAACCTCTTGACGATCATAAGAAAAATGAATTTTGTTAAATATGATTTTTTGTGGTACTTGTGCTACAATATTACCACTATGCAAATTTTCCTCCTCCATATTCATGAATTCTATATAATCTCTTGTAGAAGGTATAATATTTGCAATCACCATTTTTAATGCAGTGATAACATCAATAGGTGTCAAAATACAACCTGCATATTGAATAAAGGCCATCAACGTTCCTATGGTCAATTGATCATTCCATATCTGAGATGCGGCAACCATATATATTACTGTAAATAATATTTTTTCGCTGCCTTGTTTTAAACATGAATCTAATGATGTCAGCATCGCAACCCTTTTATCATACTGTTCTCTCTTTTTGGACAAAACTTGAAACTGCGCTTCTATGTGCTCGTACATATCCCAATTCTTTATTTCTTCAACACCAGAATAATTATCACTCTGCCATCTAGAAATATCTTTTTGAATTTGAAGAAGTTTCTCAATCCATGTTTTACTTAATCTTTCACAAAAACTCGAAATAAATATTTTTAAAGGCACAATACACAAAACAAGTAAGCTAAGTTTCCAGCTTAAAAACAGTAATCCAATGAAATATCCAATGACATTAATAAATTCTATGAAAATACCAATAACATCACTGCTACAAACTCTGGACATATTATTGACATCATTGTTCGCATCTGACATCAACGCTAACATACTATATTTTTTTTAAATAACACATCTTTAGCCGTAATGCATGTGAAAGAGCTTCTACTTTCAAAGAACTTCGAAACGCTGCTGCAACTCCTGATTGAATATGCATTTGTATATACTGGATAAAATATCCCACTATACCAATAAATGCCGCTATAAATACTAACTTTAATAAAATCACATAGTCTTTTGACAAAATTCCTTCATCAATAATTTTCTGTTCTAAAATCGGTGTCACCATATAGATGGCTAGGAGAAAAAAAACTCAACACTGTATTTAAAATCAATTCTTTTTTATATCGCAACATTAATTGAAATATATATTTTTTTTCTCTCCTGTTTTCATTTTCTTTCCCCACCATTTTTTGATAACTTACTTATTCTCTCTGCTTATTTACTAATTTTCCATTTTTCAAAGATATTACAATATCCGCTTCACTAGCTAATTCTAAAGAATGCGTTACGACAATCACACATTTTCCATGCGTATGTGCACTTTCCTTTAAAATCAGTGTAATTTCTTTTGCCATCTCTTCATCCAAATTTCCTGTTGGCTCATCTGCTAATAAAAGTTGTCTTTCCGATGCCAAAGCTCTTGCAACAGCTACTCTTTGTTGTTGTCCACCAGATAATTGTTTGACATTCCTTTTAGCCTCTTCTTTAGATAATCCTACTTTTTCTAAAATTGGTAATGCTGGTAACTCTGAAATAAGTTCCACATTCTCTGCTGCGGTCATATATTCCAATAAATTAAAATTTTGAAATACAAATGCAACATTGTTTCTCCGATGATTCTGCAATCCTATCTTCGTCAAATCTTGACCGTCATACAGAATATCGCCTCCACCAGGGGTATCCAATCCACCAATCAAAGACAGCAATGTGCTTTTACCACAACCAGATGGTCCTAAGATTGCATAGAACTTTCCTTTCTCAAAATCAGCTGTAATCCCTTTCAAAATATTCTTGTTTTTTTCATAACCATATCTAAGATTTCTTATTTCTAATAATGCCATATCTTTTCCTCATTTCAATTACCATTAATCTGCTTTGGACAACAACTCTAGCGGTTTTTGCTTTAAAATGAAATATGCCGCAATGAATACTGCAAGCACTATAATCAAAGTTCCTACAATACACATGAATAATATTTGATAGAAATTCATTTGCAACACAAACGAAATATCTTTTTCTCCTATCAACTGGATAATAATATTATTCAAAGTTTTTCTCATGGTAGTTGTTACCACTGCAACTAATGCAAATGTAGGTATTGCTATTCCTAATACTTCGCATAAAAATTGTCCAAAAAATATTCTTTTTACTATTTCCGAGTGCAACTAAGATTGCAATCTCCTGTTTCCTATTGCGAATCCATATATTCAAAATCAATGCCAAAACGATAATCCCTACTAATATACCTACGATAATCAAAATCCGTAAAACCTGCTGCACTTTTGTAAATGGATTTACAATCTGTTCGTAGTCAGAATTGTCAATTGTAAGTTTCAAGGTCTTTCCTTGTATTTCTGGTAACTTCATAATCCTGTCATACACGTTTTGAATATTTACTGGATCTTCCACATAAATAGTTAAATCCAAATAATCATATTCTTTATATGCATCATTTCCAGGGTTAAAGTCTGTATATAGTACATTCGAAGCTATATCACTCATAAACATGGAATCGCTCTGCGCTCCTTCGGCCCCTTCGTAAATCCCTATAATTTCTAATTCAACTTTGCATTCGGCTGGATCTGGCAGATAAAGTTCAATTTTATCCCCAACTGACAAATGATTATACTCAGCTAAAACATCCGGCATTAATGCAACATACTTATCATCCGGTTTAATATGTCTTCCTTCTTTAAGTTTAAATGTTCCATTTTCAAATTTCTCTGATTTTTCTGAAGAAAGAACACATGTAATTCCTGACACATCACCATATGGGGTAAACCCTCCACCAAACGAGCCTGAAAAATACTTAAAATTTACTGCTGCTCCATAATAACATTGTGGCGTTTCTGAATTGCAATCAACAACTCCTTCTACATTTTGGATCGCCTCTATTAATTCTGGCGTAATCTTATCTCCATTATAAACGTAGCTTGTTCCAAACTGATCTTGCGTACCTTCTCCATAGTTTCCCTCTTCATCAATCGTCAGTTGTAACTTTCCACTTACGTCTCCTTTAACATTTACAGTCGCTTTTTCTGATGATTGAAAAATCGAAACGCTTAAAACCAAAAAGGTAGCAATCACGGCTATAAGTAAAAATAAAATAACATTTTTTATTTTGTGTCTAACACAATATTTGAATGCTCTTTTAAAAAAGTTCATATTCTTTCCTCTACTTTCTTGCTATTCCATTTGACTCAAAATAGTTTTCGGTTGTAGTCTTAAAATTGGAATAGCTGCTAAAACTACTGCTCCACATATTCCTACGGTTTCCATACATCCCCATATAATAATGTCTAAAATTTTCAGTCCACCATTTGTGATAACATTATTTAGCCCTAATGTTTGTACTGATATCAATTTTTCTGGAACCTCCACAAATAATTTATCTGCTACTATTCCAGATATACCTTCTGCAACAAATATTGCTATAAGAAATGCTGGTATGAATATCAACATGATTTCCCATAAATATTGAATTACTGTTTTCCATTTTGAAATTCCAATGGAAAGGTAAATTCCTGCTTCTCTTTTCCTATTGCGAATATTAATAATCAGCATCAAGAATAAAATTAAAATACCCACACTATAGGCAGCACTTCTCAGAGTTTTCATTAGTGTCTCTGTTTCTTCCATGTTTTCAGAAACTTTACTATATTTAAAATCATTGGAATAAATAAAATATTTGCTCCAGTCTATATCAGGAATCGCTCTCATTTGTTGCTCTATATCCTTCATCTGTTTTGGATCTTTCACAAAAAAATGCTGCTCTCCTTTATATGTTCCGGCTTCTACTTGTTTTAGTTTTTCTAAAACATCAAAGCTTGCTATGATATTATTTTCTGGCATCCCTGCTGTTGGAACATCCTGTACGTTTTCCTCTTTTGTAGAATAAATTCCTTTGATTTTTACCTGAATCGCTTCTCGATCCTCCGTAATTCCATCACAGTAAATTCCGTCTTTTTCTTTCAATTCAGAACTTTCCAAAGTAATTATATCGCCAACCTTTAATCCATTTGTTTCTGCCAAACTATCTGTAATCAAAATTTTCTCTTTATCACCCTCGATAATATGTTCTCCTTCTTTTAACTTCCATGTTTTGTCTATAAAAGAATTGTGTAATTCCGAGTAATTTGTACTTTGGATTCTCCCCATATTAGTTTCAGGATTATCGTCTTTTCCTGGAAGAAACATAATCTGCTTTGATTTAGCATATCCATAATTCACACTATTCCAATACTGAATTCTAGAATCACTCAAAATCTTTTGAATTGTTTTTTCTGTAATTGACAAATCTTCCATTCCTACAGATACATTTCCATTTTCATCTACAATGCTATTTTGAGTTGGACGAATATATATTTCCCCACCAATAGATTCTCTAATCCTCTTCACTGATACACTTGCTTCTTTTGCAATTACTGTACACAATAAACACAGTGTAGAAACTAGTAAAAAAATCATAAAAAGCAATCCTGTTTTTCTTTTATTTCTTCCGATATACAATAGTCCTCTTTTCCTTACATTCAAACGTCTATTTTCCGCCTTTCATTTTTAAATTTGCTTCAATTGCTATATTTAGTATAATAGATAAACGATTTATTTGGGTTTGATTTCAATTCGTTTTTGATTTGTTTTTGGTTTGTTTTTTATGGTTAAATCTTTCTCAGTAATCACAGTACTTTAATTCCATAAGATAATATATGATTCTCTTCACACAACTACCTACCGTCATATATTGAATAAAAAAGGCTATAGGTTAATGCCAATTTTATGCACAAAAAAAGCACTACCGTTTTTAGCGATAATGCTCTTCCTGTTACTTCTTATTTTCCTTTCAAATCCCCCCCTGCTCAGCTCTCAAACTGATCACTATCAAACTATCTCTGAGTAAACCGTTTTTCCGTATTCCCACTATGTAGCATTTCATCAATCAAATCGTAACTTATATCCAAAAAATCCAACACTTTCGCTTCACTTACTGTTCCATCCAGCAGCAGCATGATTATCCAATAATTTTTATGTCCCATTTTAGCACTATCAGATGAATGAATATCCCAATAATAAAGAGCATATAATTCACTAATAGAATGGATTACTAAAAAATCGTGATAAATTTCGGTTTCTTGCAAATAAGTATGCAATACTCTACAATATTTTTCTCTCACTGGCAATTACTGTGCTCTAACTTGCACCAGCAATGTAGTCCGCAGTTTTGCTGGTCACACGCAAAAACGACTATCTTAAATACCCGATAATGACTTTCTAACTATTACTTTTTTTCATGTTCTCAATATGTACATAACTTCTTAAAACAAAAACAGATATGCCTTCTGATATGCTCTGTTGTTTACATCCGCAGAAACTATCTCCCCTATAGTTCCTGCGGCTCTTCCTGCTTTCCCATATTCCATTTTTCAAAACATAGCTTTCGATACTCACTCGGTGTCCGGTTGTACCGCTGCTGAAATGTCCGGTTAAAAGTTCTCTGGCTTTCAAAACCAGCTTCCAGGTAAATATCGGTAATTCGCATTTCGGTGTTTTCCAACAGTGAAGTAGCATAATTTAGCCGAATTTCATTGAGATACTGATTAAAGTTTGTATGAAAGATACCGGAAAAAATTTTTGAAAGGGTATACTTATTTACTCCCAGAGCCTCTGCCACTTTTCCCAATGTAAGTTCCTCTTGAAAATGAGATAGCAGATAGGCCATGGCTGCATATATCAAATCATCACTCCCCACACTGTCTTTTTCTATGAACCGAAAGTTTTCCCTGCACCGGTATAATATAATCTGTAAATAAGCCTGTCCCACAACCCCGCTGACCTTCTTATCCTTTATCAGGCATCCCATGGCATTTTTTACTTCCTCATGCAATTCTGCCCTGGCAATCACCGGGTTTTCCGGACATTTCTTCTGAAGAAGTGACATGAACGGACCACTTAATTCCAGAGAGGCATAAAACTGGTACACCTCGTTCTCTCCCTTTGAAAACACCTGGTAATGATGAATCAGATCCGGGAACACAATAGCAAAGTCTCCTTTTTCCATGTGGTACAGTTCATATCCCACGCCAAGCTCCAGTTCTCCCTGTGTGACATAAACAAGTTCAATGGCATTGTGCAGGTGGGGAGGAACATGGTGTGGCTTTTTCTTTATGATACTGAATTTCTCTTTTTTGTTCCTCATACGATGGCTGCATGATGTTTCTTCCCCCTTTCAAGAATTGGCTACATTTCTTTTTGATTTGGCACGCAGGTTTTCCACCTGTCCGTTATAATAAACTCAGAAATCAAGAAAGGAGGACACCAACATGAAAAAACTGATCAACTATTTAGAAAAAATTATGAATTTCTATGCTGCTTATTTTAATTGTACCAATTATCATCTTCCTCTTTAAGGGCCTGCTCCTGCAGGAGTTTCTCATTGGCACGTTCTACATTCATTTTGGACATGATAAAAGTAATAATAAGAGCAATCACCACCGGAACCCAAAGATACATAATCTGAAGCATCTGAATACAGGAATCACTCTGCACCGCCAGTGTTCCGTCAAAACCACTGAGGTCCAGAAGCCAGCCGGTAATGGCAATTCCAATTCCACCGCCCAGTTTAATACCAAGAGAGGTACAGGAATACATGGTTCCATCTACTCTTTTCTTCTTTGTCAGATACGTATATTCCGAACAGGAAGCAATCACTGCATTCATATCTCCCTGCCATGGTCCCATACCAAAGGCTGCAATACCGGTAAACAAAAGCATTAATGGCACACTTCCCAGATAACCGGCTACTACAACCAGGGCTCTTCCAATCGTTCCAATCACATATCCGGTCAAATTCAGTTTATACATTCCCTTCCATTTTTCCACTAAAAACGGTGTAACCAGCAGTGCAATAATCAGAGGGATATTAATCGCCCAAGAAAATACGCCGTACAGATTTTCATTAAACAGGATATAGGTCATATAATAAATCCCCATATTTAACATAGCGGTATAAATCTGTTGTAAAATATAAGTAGCACAGATCATCACATAATACTTGTTTGTAAACAAGAGCTTCCCGGCATCAATCAGGGAATATTTCTCATCTGCTCCAGATGCTTTTCCATCATTTAATTCTTCTTCCGGCAGTTCCTTCACTGAAAATACGGAAATGGTATTCACTACAAGTCCGATTACTGCATAAACAATGGAAACCATTCTCCAGCCGGCAGCTCCACCACCCATCCATTCCACAAATCCAATCGTCAGGGACTGGATCAAAAGACTGGTTGAAAAAGCAAAGATAAAGCGATAGGAGCCCATCTGTACCCGTTCCTTGCTGTTTTTTGTTACCAGGGCTGTCAAAGCAGAATAGGCAATATTATTCGCAGTATAAAAAACTGCGTTTAACAAGGTATAGGCAATAAAGAACCAGGCATACTGGGCAAACTCACCCATATTTGCAGGAATAGCAAAAATAGCCACCAGTGTTACTGCACAGCCAATATATCCATACAGCATCCAAGGTCTTGCCTTGCCCAGTCTGCTCTTTGTCTTATCAATCAGCGAGCCAAAGAATACATCTGTAACCCCATCAAATAATTTCGACACTGCGATCAGAGTTCCGATAATTCCAGGGTTCAATCCTACCGTATTGGTCAGATAAATCATGACAAAGGAGGACAGGAACGCATAAACCACGTTTCCTGCAATATCCCCGGATCCATACCCTACTTTGTTGTACCATTTTAAATATTTTTTCTCATTCATGTGCTCTTACCATTCCTTCCCAAATAAAAGCTTCATATCAAATGCAAAGGTTTCTTCCTCTAACCGGTACTCCTTGCGAAGTTCCGGTCCGCAGCTGTTGGAGCCAATGCCATTCTGTGCATAATCCAGACAGACAATGGTACTTCCCGATTTTTCCAGTTCAAAATTATGTGCCTTTTCTGTAAGCTCTTCCTGTGTATAATAAGACACGTTAAAGGTAAATGGTCTGGATGATACGGCTCCAAAAGTCCGGCCTTCCGTTTCCATCATCACATAATCACAATCTGTATGACTTCCATTTTCCTGTGGTCGCAGATAATCTTCATGCTGCTCTGCTACTGTCGTTTCATAAAGACCATGACTGCAGGATCTGCGTTTATCCACATAGCTTTCGTGAGGACCAAGGCCATAGAACTTCAAGCTTTCATATTCTTCCTTTAAAAATAGCCGAAGTCCAAACCTTGGAAGCTGCGGAAATTCCATATCTTTTTTCACCTGCATATTTACAAAAATTTCTCCGGTGCTCTGTACCTTCCACTCAGTTTCTATATCCAGAACCTTCTGAAGTGCTACTGCCGCCACAGACATAGTGCTGTGAATGATAACACTTTCACCACTTATTTCCCATTTTGTATCATAGGCTCTGGTTTTGCTCCGGTCATATCCTGCTGCTATCCATTCCAACTTCATCTTCCGGTCATTGTCTGTTGGCGCCCTCCAGATGTTTACTTCTATTGGTGCAGCCAGCAGTTCCTCTCCATTCAAACATAACTGTTCAAACAATCCGGAAAGTTTACTGTAGAGATACGTGAACTTCTCTGTTTCAATCGTAAGGAACCGATCTGTTTCCAAAACCTGCATAGACACAGCATCTTCTTTTCTGTATTCTAACAACTTCACTGCCTGCTGATTTCTTTCGTCTTTATTTTCTAGCAGAATTTCATCAAATCCCATCACACTTGCTGGAACAACAATGGCATTTTCCTGTTTTAAGTGATAAGATACCTTCAGGTAACACTTTCCGCATTCCGGAACACATATCTTCAGTTGAACCGTTCCCTTTTTCGGGGTAGGATAGACTCCTTAAGTTCCAACTGCTTTTTCTCCAGCAGCTTACCGTCACAATTGACTTCATAGGTCAGGTAGAGATAATCCTTCAAATCCACATAATTCATATAGTTTTCCAGACACAGTTTCCCTGTATTCTGACAGAAAGATACGGCTCTTGCCGGACGATATACATTCTGGTATTCCAAAAGCCCGGTATGAGGTGTCCGGTCTGGATATACCAGCCCGTCCATGCAGAAATTTCCATCATGGACTTCTTCCCCCAAAATCCCCGCCATAGAAGTATTTTTTCTTTTCCATTGGCATCCTGTCCTGATAGATAG
>ENA-OQBS01000003-OQBS01000003.1-human-gut-metagenome-genome-assembly--contig:-NODE-3-length-15738-cov-0.660432_pt1 | contig 15738 bp, 23 predicted proteins | sample MGYA00242748_ERZ504555 | MGnify/ENA primary metagenome ERZ504555 (study PRJEB26092, sample SAMD00036269) | human gut metagenome | host: Homo sapiens | study: EMG produced TPA metagenomics assembly of the... | reverse complement strand
AAAGGATTTTGTGTGATTGGAAAAAATCGGAATTATTGGCGGGGATCAGAGGCAGATTTATGTAAAACAATTTCTGGAAGAGCATGGATGGCAGACAGAAACAGCATTTTTTCCGGATGGTACCAGACAGGAGGAAACAACAGAGCGGCTTCGGGAGATTTTTGAGAACTGCCGGTTTGTGGTGCTTCCGGTGCCTGTATTGCGGAAAGGAAAGCTCAATACAGGAGCGGAATATAAACCAGATGCAGAGCAGCTCATGGAATATGTGAAACATGGACAGTGTATCTTTGGCGGCTGTTTTTCAAAAGAACTGAAAAACAGGATTTTATGCCGCGGCGGTGAGAGCTATGACCTGATGCAGCTGGAACGGATTGTAAGAGAAAATGCAGCTGCCACAGCAGAAGGTGCGGTTGCCGAAGCGGTACAAAACAGTCCGGTTACGCTTCGGGGGAGTTTGTGTATTCTGACAGGGTATGGCCGATGCGGAAGTGCAATTCATCAGTGCCTGAAAAACTGGGGATGTACGATCGTGGTGTATGACCGTGATGAGAACGCATGCGAACGTGCAAAAGAAGCAGGAGCGAAGATCTGTGAATATAAGGATCTTTCAAAAGTACTGAAAAAAAGCAGCATTTCTTTTTTAATACAGCGCCGTCTGCTGTGTGGACAGAGGGATTGCTGGAAGGAGTGCCACAAGAAGTCTGTATTCTGGAGCTGGCTTCCATGCCGGGAGGAATTGACCGGGATGCGGCAGACAGACTGGGAATCCATATCAATGTCCTGCCGGGCCTTCCGGGACGTTTTGCGCCGTGTACATCAGGCAGACTGCTGGGAGAGGAGATTTTGAAGGAAATAGAAAGAATCATAAAAAGGGAGTGTAAATCATGAAGCTAAAAGGCAGGAAGATCGGAGTTGCGATCACAGGATCTTTTTGCACTTATGAAAAAGTATTTCAGGCACTGCGGGCATTAAAAAAGGAAGAGGCAGAGCTGCAGACCATTTTTTCAGATGCGGCACAGTCTATAGACAGTCGTTTTGGAAATGCAGAGGAGTTTGTGACAAAGGCAAAGGAAATCACAGGGGCAGAGCCGATGCTGACAATCCCCCAGGCGGAGCCTATCGGACCGAAAGGCCTTTTGGATCTGCTGATTTTAATGCCGTGTACGGGAAACAGCATTGCGAAGCTGGCCAATGGGATTACGGACACTCCTGCGCTGATGGCTGCAAAAGCGCATCTGCGCAATGAGCGTCCGCTGCTGGTTTCGATTTCTACAAATGATGCACTGGGTATGAATATGAAAAAATATCGGGTTGTTGTTAAACACCAAGCATGTTTATTTTGTACCGTTTAAACAGGATAATCCGCAGAAAAAGCCGAATTCGATGATCGCCAGTCTGGAGTATCTGATCCCGGCGGCAGAGGCGGCACTGGAAGGCAGACAGTATCAACCGATCATTCAGTAGAAAAGGGGAAGACAATGGGAACATTTACAGGATTTTGCAGCCGGAATATGGGATTTGCACCGGGACGCTGTGTGGAAGAAACAAAACATGCACATCCGGTTACGTTAAAACGGCAGGGGCGTGTGTGTACGCTCATTTTGAATGGGGAACTATACAATCAAAGAAGCTTGGGCGGGAGCTGAAAGCCGACACAGACAGAAATGAGGAATTGTTTCTGCTTGCCTATATGCAGTACGGACCGGAATTTGTGCAAAAAATAAATGGTGTTTTCGGTGCGGTGATCTGGGATGAAACGAAAAAAAATATTGTTCTTGTTCAGAGACAGGATCGGGCAAAACCAATGTTTTATACGCAGAAAAAGGAGACGCTGTTTTTTGCCTCTGCCATTGGAAGCTTATTTCAGTATCCGGGTGTGGACCCTGTGCTGGATGAGAATGGTCTCTGTGAAATTTTTGCGCTTGGTCCGGCAAGAACTCCCGGAAACGGTGTTTTTCGAGATATTTATGAAGTGCTTCCGGGACATTATCTTTCTTTTGCAGACGGAATTCTAAAAGATCATTGTTACTGGAATGTAAAAAGTCAGCCACATGAAGATTCCAGGGAAGAAACAGTAGAAAAAAACAGCGTGGCTCTTGGAGGATTCGATTAAACGGCAGATGGAGAGTGAAGAGACGATCTCTACATTTCTCTCCGGCGGAGTGGACAGCAGCCTTGTGACGGCAGTCTGTGCGGATGCTCTGCGGGAAAAGGGGGAAAGGCTTCAGACATTTTCCTTTGATTTTGAAGGAAACCGGCAGTATTTTCAGGCAAATGCATTTCAGCCGAGTCAGGACCGGCCGTGGGTGGAACAGATGGCAGCATATTGCGGCAGTGAGCATCGCTATTTGGAGTGCAGCAATGAAAAGCTGGCGGAATATCTTTACAAAGCTGTGGATGCAAGGTGTCTGCCGTGTATGGCGGATGTGGAGTCCTCTATGCTGTATTTCTGCTCTCAGGTGTCACAGTACAGCAAGGCAGCTCTGACAGGAGAATGTGCGGATGAGATTTTCGGAGGATACCCGTGGTTTCATAAAAAAGAAGCCTTTGAGACAGACGGATTTCCGTGGTCAGCAGATCAGTCTGTCCGGCAGAGTCTGCTTCAGGAAAAGTGGATTCGGAAGCTTCCGATGAAAGAGTATGCAGAGGAAGCCTATGAGAAAGCTGTACGGGAAACACCGTGCTGTACCGAGGATTCTCCTGTGGAGAAGCGTCGCAGAGAGATTGCGTATCTGAATTTGAAATGGTTTATGGCAACACTGTTAGACCGGATGGAGAGGACCAGTACCTGGTATGGATTGTCGGCGCGAGTGCCAATAGCGGATTACCGCATCATCGAGTATGTATGGAATGTGCCCTGGTCTGTGAAATGTGAGGATGGTATTCCCAAAGCATTGCTTCGCCGTGCGGGAAAAGGAAAAGTACCGGACGAAGTACTCTGGAGAAAGAAAAGTCCATATCCGAAAACATACAATCCGCAGTACGAAGCACTTCTGGCAGACCGGCTGAGAGAAGAAGTGTTACAGGATACAAGTGCGCCCATTCGGGCATTTCTGGATCGAAAGAAGGCAGAGCGGTTTTTAAATTCGCCGAAGGATTACGGAAAACCGTGGTACGGACAGCTGATGGCAGGACCTCAGATGATCGCATATGTGCTGCAGATCAATTACTGGATGAAAAAAATACCAGATCCAGATCAAATTGTAAAGAAAATAAGGATTGCAATGGGGGAAAAACGGAGTATAAATAAATGTAAATAAAAAACAAGGGAGCTTGCGTATCAAGCAGGCTGAGAGGAAGCTGAATCGCTTCGACCTGTGACCTGATTTGGATAATGCCAACGTAGGGATAGAAAAGCTGAGACAGCGGGTATGCCATACATTGGTGTACCCGCTTTGTTGTGCGATAAGGCAGCAGATTCCAAAAAACAACTTCAGGTCTGAAAGGAGACATTTATGAAAAAATATCTGGAAACTGTGAGAAATCATTGCCCATTGGTACATAATATCACGAATTACGTGACCGTAAATGATGTGGCGAATATCATCCTGGCATGTGGTGCCAGCCCGATCATGGCGGATGAGCCGGAGGAAGTGCAGGAAATCACAACCATCTGTCAGGGGTTGAACATCAATATCGGAACGCTTCACAAGAGCAGTATTGAAAGTATGTTCCTGGCAGGAAAGAAGGCAAACGAACTGGGACATCCTGTGCTTCTGGATCCGGTTGGAGCCGGTGCGAGCACTCTTCGCACACAGACAGCAGTGAAACTGATGCAGGAAGTCTGCTTTTCTGTAATCCGTGGAAATATGTCAGAGATCAAAGTTCTCTCCGGCGGCATGGGCGGTGCAAGAGGAGTGGATGCCTGTGAGACGGATATTGTTACGGAAGAGACTTTAGAGGAGGCAGTGGCATTTGTAAAAGCGTTTGCAAAATCCTGTGGATGCATCGTGGCAGTAACAGGTGCGATCGATCTGGTGGCAGATGACAAACGTTGTTATGTGATCCGAAACGGCAGAAAAGAAATGGGACAGATTACAGGAACCGGATGTCAGCTCTCCGGGATGCTGACTGCATTTTTGTGTGCGAATCCGGAAGAAATGCTGGATGCGGCGGCAGCGGCTGTTTGTATCATGGGAACAGCAGGTGAGATCGGCTGGGAAAATATGCAGCCGGGAGACGGCAATTCCACCTACAGAAACCGGATCATTGATGCGGTCTGCAATCTGACCGGAGAAGAACTGGAAAGGAGAGCAAACTATGAGGTGCGATAAGGAATCTCTGCTTTTATATGCAGTGACGGACAGAAGCTGGACGAAAAACGACACGCTGTATCACCAGGTAGAGGAGGCCTTAAAAGGCGGGGTGACATTCCTGCAGCTGAGGGAAAAAGATCTGAATACAGAAAACTTTCTGCAGGAGGCAGAGGAGATGAAAAAGTTGTGTGCCGCATACAGAGTTCCGTTTGTGATCAACGACAATGTAGAAATCGCCCGTACAGTGGGAGCTGACGGTGTACATGTGGGGCAGGATGATATGCCCGCGTGGAAGGTGCGGGAGATTTTAGGAGAGGACAAGATCATTGGTGTGTCTGCACAGACTGTGGAGCAGGCTATAAAGGCAGAAAAAGATGGAGCAGATTACCTGGGAGTGGGAGCAGTATTTCCGACCAGCTCCAAAGCAGATGCGGTGGAAGTGGACACGCCACACTTCGTGACATTTGTGTGGCAGTGCAGATTCCGGTCGTAGCAATCGGCGGAATCAGCGCAGAAAATGTCAGTCAGCTTGCAGGAACGGGAATCGACGGGATTGCAGTAATCAGTGCGATCTTTGCGCAGGATTTCCCGAAGCTGGCAGCAGAAGAACTGAAAAAGAAAGCAGAGGCGATCCAATGACGATCAAGGGAATCATCTGGGATGCGGACGGAACACTGTTGGATTCCATGGAAATCTGGGATCATGCTCCGGATCATTATCTGGAGACACTGGGAATCGAGCCGGAACCAAATCTGGGAGAGATTCTGTTTGAGATGAGTCTGGAGCAGGGAGCAAAGTATCTGATCGATCGCTACCACCTGCCGGTTGGTGTGGCAGATGTTCTGGAGGGAATCCACTGCCAGATTGAAACCTTTTACAGAAGAGAAGTGACATTAAAACAGGGGGCAAAAGAGCTTCTGGCAGAATTCAAACAAAAAGGATACCCCATGATCCTGGCGACCTCAGGAGATAAAGACTGTATCCGACAGGCGTGTGAGCGGCTGGAGATCCGGCAGTATTTTACGGAGCTGTTATTCTGCAGCGAGGTTGGTGCAGGAAAAGACAGGCCGGACATTTATCTGGAAGCGGCGAGAAAGATGAATTGCAGGCCGGATGAAGCGCTGGTTGTGGAAGATGCACTCCATGCCATTGAGACTGCAAAAAAGGCAGGGTTTTCTACAGCAGCTGTCTATGACAAAGCAAACAAGGAACAGGAAAAAATCAGAGAGACAGCGGATATTTATCTGAAGTCTTTCGATGAACAACTGACAGAAATGATAACAGGAAGGATGTAAGTAACACATGACATCGATGAAGACAGGACTGACGATCGCGGGAAGCGACTGCAGCGGCGGTGCCGGAATCCAGGCGGACATCAAGACAATGACGACAAACGGAGTCTATGCGATGAGTGCGATCACGGCGCTGACGGCACAGAATACAACCGGAGTACGTGATATTCTGGAAGTGTCTCCGCAATTTTTAAAAGAACAGCTGGATTGCATTTTTACAGATATCAGACCGGACGCGGTGAAGATCGGGATGGTATCGTCCACAGAATTGATTGAGGTGATCGCAGGATCATTGAGGCAATACGAGGCAGCACATATTGTCGTGGATCCGGTTATGGTGGCGACAAGCGGAGCAAGGCTGATCCGGGAGGATGCAATCTGCGCGATGCAGGAGAAGCTTTTTAAAATTGCGGAGGTGATCACGCCCAATATCCCGGAGGCTGAGCTTTTGTCCGGAATTGAAATTCAGACACAAAGAGATATGGAGAGGGCAGCAGAAATGATTGGCAGACAGTTTGGATGCAGTGTGCTGTTAAAGGGAGGTCATCAAAGACAGGATGCCAATGACCTTTTGTGGAAAGAAGACGGAGCGATGCGGTGGTTTTACGGAACGAGGATAGAGAATCCGAATACTCACGGAACAGGATGCACGCTTTCGAGTGCGATCGCAGCCAATCTGGCGAAAGAATTTGAACTGGAAGAGTCTGTAAAAAAGAGCAAAGCAGTATCTTTCAGATGCATTGGAGTTCAAGCTGGATCTGGGAGCAGGAAGTGGGCCGATGAACCATGCATTTGCATGGAACAGGAACGAATAAAAAATTATAATTGCATATTTATGCATCATCCAGTAAAATAAGAAAGGATACCCTGTTATGACAAGGCAAGTGCCGGAGCCAGGACAGGGTATTATCATGTGGAAAGTAATAGAAAAGAGGATGAAAGAAAAAATGGATGGTTCTATGTTTATCGGAACTTGGTGGTCACTTGTGCCGCCGCTGCTTGCAATCGTGCTTGCGTTTCTCACAAAGGAAGTGTACAGCTCCCTGTTTGTAGGAGTTGCTGTGGGGGCACTGCTGTATACAGGATTTTCTCCCTGGGATTCTTTTGTGTCATTTTTTGAAATTATGAAAGAAAGCATGAATCTGAATATTCTTATCTTTGACGTGCTTCTGGGGATGATCATCGTGTTGATGGCAAAATCAGGAGGTTCTGCCGCCTATGGAAACTGGGCAGGAAGCAAGATCAGGAGCAAAAAAAGCGCGCTTCTTGCAACAACGGGACTTGGGGTGCTGATTTTTGTAGATGATTATTTCAACTGTCTGACGGTCGGTTCCGTGATGCGTCCGGTGACAGACCGCTATAAAGTTTCCAGAGCGAAGCTGGCGTATATCATTGATTCCGCGGCAGCTCCGGTCTGCATCATGCGCCGATTTCAAGCTGGGCGGCTGCGGTCAACTCTTATGTGCCGGACGATGCGGGGATTACAGGATTTCAGCTGTTTTTAAGAACGATTCCCTACAATCTGTATGCGCTTCTGACACTGGCAATGGTATTGTTTGTGGTGATCACAGGATTTGATTTCGGACAGATGAAGCGTCATGAAAAGAATGCTGCAAACGGGGATCTCTTCACAAGCGGTGCGGAAGAATTTGAGACAGTTGAGACAGAAAATGCATCAGAAAAAGGGAAAGTGATGGATCTGATCCTGCCGGTAGCGGTTCTGATCCTGTCTGCGATCGGGGCTATGATCTACACCGGATATCTGGGCGGAGCAACCGATGTATTCACTGCCTTTTCCGGATGTGATGCAGAGACAAGTCTGATTTTTGCAACTTCTGTCACGATTTTATTTATGTTGATTTTATATCTGCCGAGAAAGGTCATTACATTTAAGGGATTTATGGACAGCTTCGTAGAAGGCTTTAAACTGATGATCCCGGCGGTGGCGATCCTGATTTTTGCATGGTCCTTAAAAGGAATGGGAGATGCCCTTGGAATTGGAGTATTTGTAGAGAATCTGGTGGGAACAAATGCTTCGGCAAGCGTGATCCTGCCTGCGGTGATGTTTATGATCGCGATCTTTCTTGCATTTTCAACCGGAACCTCATGGGGAACCTTTGCGATCCTGGTGCCGATCGTAGTAGCGATGTTCCCGGGACAGAAAAATCTGGAAATGATGATCATCTCTGTGGCGGCAGTTCTGGCAGGAGCAGTATGCGGAGATCACATTTCTCCAATCTCAGATACAACAGTAATGTCTTCTGCGGGTGCACAGAGCAATCACATCAATCATGTATCCACTCAGATGCAGTATGCCATGGTCGTGGCGGCAGTTTGTATCGTAGGATATCTGATCGCAGGAATCGTGAAGATCTGGTGGGCTGCACTGGGCAGCAGTCTTTTGATCTTGTTTGCAGTACTGACGGTTTTGAAGAGACGAGAGCAGAAAAAGGATGCGGAGGAACAGCATGCGTAATGTAATTGATGTGCCGTATCTGGATCAAAGCGTGCACTATCCGACCGGATGCGAGAGTGTGTCGGCTGTGATGCTGCTTAGGTATCTGGGATACGAAATGTCTGTGGATGAATTTATTGAGCAGTATCTGGACAGGCAGGAGTTTGAACTTCGTAAGGGGGAGCTTTACGGTCCGGATCCCACGAAATGATTTTTTGTGGAAGTCCCTATGATGAAGAGTCATTTGGCTGCTATGCACCGGTGATCGCTCAGGCGCTGAAAAAAAGTGATCGGCGGAATGTATGAGGTGCTGGATCTTACGGGAACAGAGATAAAAACTTTACAAACAGAGTACATTGACAAAGGAATGCCGGTGATTCTCTGGGCGTGTATCAATATGAGAGAACCGATCACGGGGCCACAGTGGAAATTAAAAGACAGCGGGGAAGTATTTACCTGGATCTCCAATGAGCACTGTATGCTTTTGGTCGGATATGATGAAGAAGGATATTATTTCAATGATCCGTATGAGAACAATGGAGTGATCCGCTATCCGAAAGAGATTGTAGAAGACAGATACAAAGCACAGCATATGCAGGCTGTGGCAGTAAAAAAAGAAATAAAGAAGGGCAGGAGTCTGTTGATCGATTCAAAATCAGCAGACTCCTGTTTTTCTTTTATAATAACTGGATTCCGTGTTCCAGTGCGCAGTTGTAAATGTCATCCGGCCAGAGGGAGGACTGTACCTCTCCGATATGTGCCTTGCGCAAATAATACATACAGATACGGGACTGTCCGATTCCGCCGCCGATCGTGTAAGGCAGTTCCCTGTTCAGCAGAGACTTCTGGAACGGAAGCTTTGCGCGGTCCTCGCATCCGGAAAGCTTTAACTGCTTTGCAAGCGCTTCTTCATCCACGCGGATTCCCATAGAGGAAAGCTCCAGGCAATGTCCAGTACAGGGTAGTAGACGATGATATCACCGTTTAATTCCCAGTCATCATAGTCCGGGGCGCGTCCGTCATGCTTTTCACCTGAAGCGAGAACTTTTCCAATCTGTGCCACAAAGATCGCTCCCTTTTCTTTGGCAAGCCGGTGCTCTCTTTCCTTGGCGTCACATCCTGGATACAGGTCTTCAAGCTCCTGGGATGTGATAAAAAAGATATCGTCCGGAAGCAGCGGCTCGATATAGTTATACCGTCTGGAAATATAATCTTCTGTTTCTTTGAGTGCACTGTAGACCTTGCGGACTGTATACTGCAGTGTCTCCATGTTTCGCTCTTCTTTGGAAATCACTTTTTCCCAGTCCCACTGATCTACGTAGATAGAGTGAATATTGTCCGTATCCTCATCTCTGCGGATGGCACTCATATCGGTGTAAAGACCTTCACCGGAATGAAAACCGTAGTGCTTGAGTGCATAGCGTTTCCATTTTGCCAGAGAATGCACGATCTCCGCGGGAGTGTCCTCCTGCTCCTTGATCCCGAACGAAACCGGGCGCTCCACACCATTTAAATTATCATTCAGACCGGATTCCGGTTTTACAAATAAAGGTGCAGATACACGGGTAAGATGCAGTGATTTTGCAAGGGAGCGTTCAAAATAATCCTTGATCTCTTTGATCGCCACCTCAGTCTCGCGGATTGTCAGGGGAGAAACATACCCCTGTGGGATGGTTAAGTGTTCCATATGCCAAACTCCTTTCGTAGGTAAGCTGTATAAGTTTTTGTTCTTATTTAAAAAGATAGGTCTATTTTACAGTCCGAAAAAATGGAAGTCAATGGGAGAATGCAGACAAAGCATCAAAAAATAAGAAATCACAGAGGAAACAAAAGCAAAATGCGAGGGTTTCTGTTGATTTATCGTAAAAATAATGTGGGTTCGTGCAGAATTTTACCTAATCTGGATTGCGATTCTTTTGGATTTAAGGTATAATGCAACTATAGTATGTAGGAGATATCATATTTAGGAGAACGAACATGAGAAGATCAAAACGAATTGAGACACTGGATCAGCGCCCGGTAAATCTTGACGGATATATCAATGAATGGCCGGAAATGGGATTTGTGGCAATGACAAGTCCGTATGATCCAAAGCCGTCTGTGAAAGTAGCAAACGGCAGAATTGTGGAACTGGATGGGAAAAAGAGAGAGGACTTTGATTTTATCGATCAGTTTATCGCTGATTATGCGATGAACGTAGAGCGTGCAGAAGCGTCCATGGCAGTATCTTCACTGGAGATCGCGCGCATGATCGTGGATATTCATGTGTCCAGAAAAGAGATTCTGGAGCTTGTGACAGGAATCACGCCTGCAAAGATGACAGAGGTTATGAATCATCTGAATGTTGTAGAGCTGATGATGGGAATGCAGAAGATCCGTGCGAGAAGAACACCGGGAAATCAGGCGCACATCACAAATCTGAAAGATGATCCGGTACAGATTGCAGCGGACGCGGCAGAGGGAGCTCTTCGTGGATTTGCGGAGGAAGAGACGACTATGGGAGTTGCCAGATATGCACCGCTGAGTGCCATGGCGCTTCTGATTGGTTCTCAGGTGGGGCGTCCGGGTGTGCTGACACAGTGCTCCGCAGAGGAAGCAACAGAGCTGGAGCTGGGAATCCGCGGACTGACGACTTATGCAGAGACACTCTCTGTATATGGAACGGAAAAGGTGTTTATCGATGGGGATGATACACCATATTCCAAAGCATTTTTGAATTCGGCGTATGCTTCCAGAGGACTGAAGGTCCGCTTTACATCAGGATCCGGTTCCGAGGTGCTGATGGGAAGCAGTGAAAAGAAATCTATGCTGTATCTGGAGTGCCGCTGTCTGTATGCGACAAAGGGAGCTGGAAGTCAGGGAATCCAGAATGGATCTGTAAGTTGTATCGGAGTGACAGGTTCCGTACCGTCCGGTATCCGGGAAGTCATCGCGGAAAACCTTGTGGCAGCGCTGCTTGGGCTGGAGTGTGCATCTTCCAATGACCAGAGCTTTTCCAACTCCGATATGCGCCGTACTGCAAGAACGATGCTGCAGTTCTTGCCGGGAACAGACTTTATCTTCTCCGGCTATGCGGCAGAGCCGAACTATGACAATATGTTTGCGGGATCGAACTTTGATGCCGAAGACTTTGATGATTACAATGTATTACAGAGAGATATGCAGGTAGACGGAGGACTTCGCCCGGTAACGGAAGAAGAAGTCATTCATGTCAGAAACAAGGCTGTCAAGAGCGGTGCAGGCAGTGTTTACACAGCTGGGACTTCACCGGTGACAGATGCGCAGGTGGAGGCAGTTACCTACGCACATGGGAAGCAAAGATACACTGGGATCGGGATGTGACCGCGGATCTGATGGCGGCTGAGGATGTATTAAAACGCGGCATCACGGGAATCGATGTCGTAAAAGCGCTGGCAGAGATGGATTTGTGGATGTGGCAGAGAGTGTGTTGAGTATGTTAAAGCAGCGTGTGGTCGGAGATTACATGCAGACAGCAGCGATTTTGGACAAAGACTTCCATGTATTGTCCGGCATCAATACACCGAATGACTATATGGGACCTGGAACCGGATACCGGGTACAGGGAGAGCGCTGGGAAGAGATCAAGAAGATCCCGCACATCATCAACCCACAGGATATATAGGAGGCAGGATCATGCAGATTAGTGAAGAGTTAATTAAACAGATAACCAATGCCGTTCTTTCGGAGATGGGGCAGGAGACTGGATCACATACATCTTCCGAGGTGCCTTCTATGGCAGGGCGGGACAGGATCAATGAAGAAAAGACATCCTACAGAGATTATCCGCGGGCGAAGCAGGGGACAGATCCAAAGGAAGTTGTGATCGGAGTAGGAGCTGCATTCCAGAAAGAGATTAAAAGAACCATCTGCGGTATTTTACTGGAAGATGTTCTGAAAAATGTGAAAGCGGGAATTGAAGAGGAAGGAATGATCCCGAGAGTGGTCAAAATACTGGGATACATCCGATGTCTGTTTTATGGCATTGGAAGCGGCAAAGCTTTCTGGTTCCGGAATCGGGATCGGCATCCAGTCGAAAGGGACAACCGTGATCCATCAGAGAGACCTTTATCCGCTTTCCAATCTGGAATTGTTTCCGCAGGCGCCTCTGATGAATCTGGAGACTTACCGTCAGATCGGACAGAATGCTGCCAAATATGTAAAGGGTGAGCAGGTAGTGCCGATTCCATGTACAAATGATCCGATGTCCAGACCAAAATATCAGGTGAAGGCAGCGTTGATGCACATTGCGGAGACAGAGCAGCTGGATCCGGAAGTTGGAATTGTTGAATGGGAGGAAAGATAAATGCAGTACCCGTTAGGTGAACACGAAAGAGAACAGATCGCATCCAAGACAGGAAAAAAAACTGGATGAGATCACGCTGGATGCAGTGATGAGAAACCAGATTGCCCCGGATGACATTAAGATTTCAAAAGAAATGCTTCATGCACAGGGACAGGTGGCAAAAGAAAACGGCAATGATCCGATGGAAAAGAATTTTGAACGTGCTGCAGAACTGGTAGATGTTCCGGATGATGTGATTTTAAAGATGTACGATAAGCTTCGTCCGAATCGTTCCACAAAGCTGGAACTGGTTTTAATGGCACAGGAGCTGTTGGAAAAATACAATGCAAAAAACTGTGCGCGCCTTGTAATGGAAGCGGCAGAGGTTTATGAGAAAAGAGGGATTCTGCTTTGACATATATTGCCGGAGTTGATATTGGAAATTCTACAACAGAAGTCTGTATCGGAGAAGTCGGGGGAGCACAGGTCCATTTCTTAAGCAGTGCTTCCTGTAAGACGACAGGAACGAAGGGGACCATTGCCAATGTTCATGGGATACGGGCAGCATTGAAAGAAGCTATGGGAAAGATTGGGATGGAGACGGAAGCGCTTTCCCTGATCCGCCTGAATGAAGCCGCGCCTGTTATCGGAGATACAGCAATGGAGACGCTTACAGAGACGATCATTACAGATTCTTCCATGATCGGACATAACCCGTCTACCCCTGCAGGTGCAGGGCAGGCAGTCGGAAAAACGCTGGATTTTGAGCGAATCCGGGAAGGCGTGCCGGGAACGCCGTATATTGTATTTGCAAAAGCAGCCGCATCCTATGAGGAGATCGCAGAAGTTATCAACAGAGAGAGGAAGCGGCTGACGATCACAGGTGTGATCCTGCAGGCAGATGAGGCGGTTCTTGTGGAGAATCGTCTGGAAGAAAAAGTGCCGATCATTGATGAGGTGGCGGGAATTCAAAAGCTTCCGGATGATGTTCTGGCAGCGATCGAAGTGGCGCTTCCGGGACAGACAATCCGTATGCTTTCCAACCCGTACGGGATTGCAACGCTGCTCGGACTGGATGCAGAGCAGACGCGGATGATCACGCCGATTGCGAAAAGTCTGATCGGAAAGCGAAGTGCGGTCGTTTTAAAAACACCGGGCGGCAATATCCGGGAGAATCTTCTTCCCGCAGGAAAAAATCTGTCTCCATGCAGATCAGGACGCAGTTGTTGATCTGGATGAAGGTGCCGAGAAGATCATGCAGGTAGTTTCGGATGCCGGTACGATCTACGATATGGAAGGAGAGCATGACACCAATGTGGGCAATATGTTCTCAAGGATCAAACAGGGAATGGAAATCTGGATGAGACTGCGAAGAGAGAGATTCATATTACTGATATTCTGGCAGTGGATACGATGGCACCGGTTCGGATTTCCGGTGCCCTGGCAGGAGAGACCTGTCTTGAGAAAGCGGTCGGAATCGCGGCGATGGTAAAGACGAGGCATCTTCCGATGCAGAAGATTGCAGAACAATTACGGATAGAACTGGGTGTAAATGTGATGGTGGCAGGCGTGGAAGCGGTTATGGCCAGTCTCGGAGCCCTGACGACTCCCGGAACAAGCCTTCCGCTTGCAATTCTGGATATGGGTGGCGGTTCTACGGATGCAGCGGTGATTTCCGAGGATGGAAAGGTATCTATGACGCATCAGGCAGGTGCGGGAGAGCTTGTGTCCATGCTGATCGAGACAGAGCTTGGTCTGGGAGACCGGCACATGGCAGAGCAGATTAAAAAGTACCCGCTTGCCAAAGTGGAAAGTCTGTTCCATATGCGGATGGAAAACGGACAGATGACATTTGTGGAGCAGTCCATTGATCCGAGGTTTTACGGAAGAGTGGTCCTTCTTACGGAGGATGGAATGATTCGGCTGGAACAGGATATCCCGATGGAGAAGATTGTGCAGGTGCGAAGAGAGGCAAAACGTAAAGTGTTTGTGACCAATGCATTTCGTGCATTGAAGAAAGTGGCACCAGGGCAGGATCTGAAACATATTTCGAATGTTGTTTTAGTCGGCGGGTCTGCGGAGGATTTTGAGATTCCGGAAATGCTGATGGAAGAACTTTCAGAATTTCGGATCGTGTGCGGACGTGGAAATATCCGGGGAGAGGAAGGTCCGCGAAATGCAGTTGCAACAGGGCTGGTACTTTCATATATAGGAGAACAGCGATGATAGTGAAGAAACCTTCAATCTTTATATATACACATCTGGCAGATGAAGCAATTTTGCGGGAAGTCTGTGCAGGAGTGGAAGAAGAGGGTGTGTTTTATGAGATTACAGAGTTTCCGGATGAATGTATGGAAAAGCTTTCCTATAAAGCGGCACGGGATTCCATGCTGGGATCCGGAATCGGGATTTTTGGAACGGCCGTCTGTCTGAAAATGCGGGGGGCTTGAGAAAGGGCGTAATATCGAGGCATATCTGTCTCCGACAAAAGAGCAGTGCAGAAAAGTGGGAGCAAACAGTGCCCGTGCGATTAAAAAAACAGCCCTTTAAATAGCGAAAATGTTCCGGGAAAGGAAATGTGCAAATGAAAGTATATACCAAAAAAGGTGATGGCGGAAATACCTCTCTTGCAAATGGGATGAGTGTTTCGAAAGCAGATGATCGGATCGAGCTGATTGGGACGATCGATGAACTGAATAGTTATATCGGACATGCAAAAGTGCTTTCAGAGGGTCATCTGAAGACGAATCTGGCAGAGATTCAGAGAACATTGATGAAGATCATGGCAGCAGTGGCAGATCCGAGAAATCTGGATTACCGCATGAGCGCAGAAGAGACTGTGCATGGAAGAACAGATCGATGAGCTGGAAGCTGCGTTTCCGAGAGTCAAGGACTTTGTTTTGTACGGAGGATGTGAGCTTTCCGCAAGACTGGATATTGCGCGGGCTGTGACAAGAAGGGCAGAGCGGAGATTCCGCAAAGTGGCACAGAATTACGGAGCAGATGCAAAAGCCATGCAGTATGTGAACAGACTTGCAGATTATCTGTATGTAGAAGCAAGATTTGCAGATCATCAGGCAGGAAATACAGAGGAAGGAAAGCTGCGGGAGACAGTGATCCAGAATGTGATGAAGAATTTTTAAGACAAAGACCGTATATCAGAAAAAGCACTGGTATACGGCCTTTTGGTTTTTACATAAAACAATAAAACTGTAAAATAAACAAAGAGAGATAAAAAGACAGATAATTATAAAATAAAATATATAAAAAACTAAAAATAATATTGACAATATTAAAAAGAGTGCTAATATAAAGTCAACAAATAAAACAGATGAAACAAACACTCATTTGAAGCGAGGAAAGATAACCGGTGAAAATGAAGAAATTATCGTAATGACGAGAAAGTTACGAGAGAAGTAAAATTCATTTGAG
>ENA-OQBS01000002-OQBS01000002.1-human-gut-metagenome-genome-assembly--contig:-NODE-2-length-16009-cov-0.963607_pt1 | contig 16009 bp, 11 predicted proteins | sample MGYA00242748_ERZ504555 | MGnify/ENA primary metagenome ERZ504555 (study PRJEB26092, sample SAMD00036269) | human gut metagenome | host: Homo sapiens | study: EMG produced TPA metagenomics assembly of the... | reverse complement strand
GCTCCGGTAATAAATAAATTTCGGTGTTTAGTGATATATTCACAAGTTGCGAGACGTTCAATCAAAGAACGGTTCAGCTTACGCCCAGAAGTATAGTTAATGTCTCCGATGTATGCATCAGGCTGGTCAAATCCGGCATTGCGGATCAATCGTTTCAGACTATTGCTTTTACGGTTACTATACTCAATGTCTACCAGCATCCCGAAACACTCCTCAAAAGAGAGTTCCTTCATTTTGGGATCCTGCATCTGGATAAGAAAGGCATCTGACATGGAAGTCAGGCGCATTTCAATAAGTTTATTGATAGTACTTTGTGTAGTCCTCCTGTAGTAATCTGCGCCTCTTGTAAGCGCATGGCTGCTTTTGGCTGGTTCTGTATGGTTGTTTCCTGACGCTTTGTTTGGAATCTCCTTCAGTTCGCTTCTGGTATCAAGGATGTTTTTGATACTTTTATAGCTTGGTGTGGCTGTAAAGGAGAAGGCTTTTTGACAGGCTGCTTCTAATCGGTCGACAGAATACTTGTCAGCCAATTTCAAAAGCCCCATACAGATACGTTAGGACTGTTGCTCTACTCGTTTGGAGGTAATTGTGCGACCAATAACCTATGAAAGGAGATATTTTTTTATACGCAACTAGAAACAATCCAGCCATAAATGGATCCTCTTCTTCAAATTCTGTTTGTTCAATATTTCATCGAAGATGAGTTTATTTAATCACATCACAACAGGCGCAGTGAAAACCACTGCGCCTGCAATACTTTAATTATTCTTTTTTACCAGCCCCTACGGAAGAACCCTCTTTAAATTTGAGGTCTGCACTTCCCATCTCGACTGCCCATCTTAAACTTTGATCCTATAATTGTAACTAAATTTTTGTTTTATGCTTTCTTTGCATGGCATAGTATACTATGATTTTTGTGATTGTAAAACTGTGTATACATTTCCTCTATGTTTCATTAGCTCATCATAGTTACCTTGTTCAACGATACTTCCTTGCTCTATATAAATAATATCATCATACTTTCTCATTAGTTCTGGATTCATCTTATGACTTATTGTAATGATAGTAGTATTTTTTTCTTTCAGCAAGTCTTCTTCGATTTCATTGCTCGTAATCGCATCTACTGCCGATGTACCCTCGTCAATAATCAAAATGGGTTTTTCCCTTATTATTGCTCTAGCCATCGAAATCCTCTGTTTTTGTCCACCTGATAAATTCAATCCATTCTTGTCTAAATCTAAATTTGTAAATCCACAAAAACGAAAGAGCTTTATTTATATCTTGATCTGAAAAGCTTTCGTATAATTCTACATTTTCGCGTATAGAACGATTCAAAATATAAACATTTTGTTGTATAACTCCACACAAATCAATAATATCACATTCTTCTAAATTATTTCCATCGCATTGTACAGTACCTTTATTTAGTTTACATTTCCCTAGCAAAATCCCTATCAGTGTCGTCTTACCGCAACCACTTTTCCCCAAAATCAAATATTTCTTTCCTTTTTCAAATGTTAAATTAACACCTTTGAGTACAAAGTTTTTGTTATCATATGAAAACCAGACGTCTTTATATTCTATTTTGTCTTTGAAAGATAATAATTTTGTTTTATTAGCAGCTTCACATCTACTTAATTGGTTAATTTTATTTATGATGGGTTTTGTGCTTTGCATTTTAGGTAGATTCATGGTTATCTCCATAATCGGATTTACAAAAGAATTACTTAGTTGCACTAACGCAACCAATGTTCCCACTAATACTGATCCAGCAATAACTTTATATGCACCAATAACCACAACTAAAAACATTGTCAATAATCCTAATATGTCAGAAGTTGATTGGTTAATGGACATTCCTATATCAAGATGGAACTTTATTCGATTCAGTTTCAAATTAGAATTACTGTGATCATCCATAGCATTATGTGTCTCATTAAAGTATTTAAAAAGCTCATACCCTCCTAGTAAATCCTTTACATCAATAGTGTATTTACCTATCTGTTCAGAAAAAGTATTTTGACGTTTTTGAAGAATTTTCCCAAAATAAATTGATACTCCCGCCATACACATCATGCAAAATATAAGTGTAATTAATACTTCTGCACTAATTTGTACAATGGCTATTACAGCAAAAATAAACAATACTACATTTTGCATAATTTTAAATAAAGGTAGTATATAATTTTCTTCAATTATTTTAATATCATTTGTCAATGAAGATATGTACTCACCAGTATTCTCTTCACAATAATCATAAAGTTCTTTATGCATGACACTGTTGAAAATATTTGAGCGTAAATCATACGTTATTCGTTTAACAATAAATTTTTCCAGTATACCATAAATGTACTTGCAAAGACCCAACAACACAAAATAAATCGTTGCTCTATATAAAGCGACAGTAAATTCTTTTGAATTGCCTTCAGTAGCAATATTCACAATGTCTTGTAGGATAATAGCGAGATAAACAGTTCCAAATGCTACTAAAATTCCAAAAGAAAAGATACTCAGCAATAACAATTTGTTTTTCATTATGTATGTTTTCATATGTTTGACCTCTTTTCTTGCCCATAGCCCTTTACGGGCTATGGGCATTCCCTACATTAATTTATTGGTTTTGCAACAGAAAGTCCAGACATCTTTTTCACTTTTTTGTTCATCCTCGTTGTCTATCAAATAACTAATCCTTCTAACTGTTTTTGCTTCCATTACGTTTCTTAATGATAATCTTTTGCCGAATTTTTTTTCTATTTCATTTAGTAGTCTTGTCATTTTTAATGAATGCCCTCCCAATGAATAAAAGGAATCATCAATATCTACATTTTCAACATTTAATACCTTAATGAATAGTTTTACCATTTCTCTTTCAGTATCTGTTCTTGGAAGTGTAATAGATTTTTTCTCAATATTGCTTTTAGGAGAAGGCAATGCTTTTTTTATCCAACTTACCATTTGAAGTAATAGGCAACGCTTTCATTTCTATATAATACTGAGGCAGCATGTATTCCGGCAGAAAAATTGCAAGTTGATCTTTTATTTCATCAACACTACATTCATTTGATAATACCATATATGCACATATTGCTTTATCCCCTTTGACCTCTTTTATTGCAACGGTTGCAGCCTTTATGCCATTGCATTTTCTAAGTGTAGAGGTTATCTCCTGCAATTCTATTCTAAATCCTCGTAATTTAATCTGATCATCTTTACGTCCAATAAAAATGTAATAATCCCTTTTCATCCCAACAGCCAATATCTCCTGTACAATAAAGGATTTTTCCGTTCCAATTAATGAATTTCTCCTTTGTCATATTTCTATTATTTAAGTATCCCTTGGACACTGATGCACCGGCTAAACAAATCTCACCTGGTAATCCTATTCCAAGAATATTCTGATTACTATCCAATATATATACTTCTGTATTAGCTATAGGGTGACCGATTGGTACTACACCATCATCTTCAGCTTCGAGAAGATTAATCGCAACTGTAGTAATGGTAGCTTCTGTCGGTCCATAAAAATGATAAATATCCTGCATTTTGGTGTGATTATTGCATAACATTTTCAGTATTTCCTTTTTAGTGATTGGTTCTGCTGCAATATACATCTTATCAAACTTATGCAAAACATCAGTTTGCCCCGTTTCTTCCGCATATCCAATAACTTCACGCAATAAAGAGGGAATAAACGTCATTCTATTACCTTCAACTAATTTAAGTAATTCTTTAGGATCTTTTCTTTGCATTTCATCCGCAATTACTAAAGTTCCTCCGGATAGTAACACTGGGTATATTTCTGAAGCATGTCCATCAAATGTAAATGAAATAGTCTGAACCATTGTCACACTTTCATTATAATTGCTACTTTCAATCTGCCAGTAGGTATGATTTATTAGATTTTTATGTGAAACCACTACTCCCTTAGGAGCCCCTGTCGTCCCTGATGTAAAAATAACATATGCATTATCAGATGGTTCTATAGAAATCTCATAATCATCTTCAAAATTTCCATCTATTCTATCGATATATAAATTCCTTTTGTCTCTTAATATATCGTAGAAACTAGTGGTTAATATAGTTTTTGCATTCACTTGTTCTAACATATACTTAATACGTTCCTGAGGAGTTTCTGGATCAATCGGAAGGTATGCAGCTCCTGCTGCTAACACTCCCAATATACCTATGACCATTTCCATACTTGGTTTTACGATTATAGGAACTATTTTATTTTCTCCTCGTCCAGATAAGGCTATCTTATGAGCTAAAATCTCAGCTTTTGCATTCAGTTCTTTATAAGTCATCGTATTGTCATGAAAAATAAGTGCTATATTATCCGGAGTCCGTTTCACCTGTTCTTTAAACAAATCAACCATATTAGATTCTAATGGATACAAAGCTTTGTTATCGTTAAACTTATTAATCATCCTCTCCTCTTTTTGAGTAATATATCTTAATTCCTTCACTTTTCTATATGGAGCAGTAATCATCTGCTTTAAAATATCAACAAACCTTTCTAACAGCATTTTCATTTCATTTTCTTCGTAAATTGAAGTATCATATAAAAAACTTAAAATAAGTTGTTGACCACTTTGAGCACTTACTGATATTGGGAAAGAAGACAACTCTCTTACTTGCGCTATCCTATACATTTTATTATCTTGAGATTCTTGATAATTTTCAAATGAAATCGCAGAACCCAACAATTTGCTTTTGATTTGCGTCATTTGCTGAATCTCTTCTAATGAACAAAAATCATAATCATTGGCCTTGGCAGATTGCACATGCACATTTTCAAGTAAATTTATCAATGTCTCCTCACTATTTATGATTACACGTACAGGAATCGTATTAATATACATTCCTAAAGATTCATTGATTTCTGATATATCGACATTTCTTCCTGATACTACCTTTCCGAAAACAACATCATTTTTTTCTTGTATACGAACTTAATATCAGTCCCCAAACTGTTTCAATAATTGTATTGATTGATAGCGCATGGTTATGAGCAAATTTTTCTAACATATCTTTAATATCATTATCTAAATGAGTTTGAACTTTTCCAGGAATATCTTTATCTATCACATTTGGATGTGTCAATGCCTTAATGGTACATGGTTCCGTATAATCGTATAAAAGTTCTCCCCAATAAGCATATGCAGCCTTTTTGTCTTTTTGCCTAATATACTTTCCATATATCCCTTGTATATTTTCATATTTGGGTTTGACTGGGATATCATTCGAAAGTTTTTCATATATTTTGAACAGTTCACTTATCAATAACATGCAGCTCCAACCATCCAGAATGATATGATGAAATGTAATAATTGCATGTACATTATTTGCATTTTTACAAACGATCATTCTTAATAAGGTATCATTTTCCAAATCAAATCCTTTATCTATTTCCTGCTTTTTTATATCCTCAATTTTCTGATTTGATTTTTTATCTTTTGAATAATCATAAATTTTGGCCTTAAACTCTACTTTTTCGAAAATAACTTCTCTTGGTTCAGAAACTCCATCAAAAATTATATTAGCCCTCAACGCCCCATGATTTTCACCTACACAGTTTAGGGCTCTGTATAAGGTAGCAATCTGAATTTCTTTATCAACGACCAAATCAACTTGAACAGTGTATTCGCTTGAAGACGGATATAACCGTTTATGATATAACATACTTTCTTGCATAGGTGTCAATGTATTGATTGCTAATATATTTTTACCTTTTGCCGCATTCTTTTGAATCACACTTTGTAATTCTTCAAAGGACCAAGCAACTTCTCCATAGTCTGAAGGTGTATTTAACTTATCATTTGTATTTTTACACATTTCAATAATATTTTCCAATTCGCTCAAGAAGCAATCTATTATTTGTTTTACATATTCTCTATTAAATATATTATTTTCATAGGTAACTTCAAGATGATATTTCTTATTAATAATCATTGAATTTATTGTAATCGGAGTCCGGAAGGCATTTACAACATCCTTATCTCTTGCTTTTTTTATTTCGCTTATACTAAATCCATAATTACCTTCTTGGCCGAATTCACCAAGATAGTTAAAAGTAATATCAGGATCGATATCAATGAACATGTTAGGATAAGCATTTTGTAAAATAATATATCCAAGTCCTTTATTGGGAATTAAATGAAGGGTTTCTTTTACATTTACTAAATCCCGAAATGGATCATTTCCTATATTTTCAAATACAACTGGATATTCTGTAGTAAACCATCCTACTGTTCTATCAGTGTAAGCTTCCTTATGGATAGGTTCTCTGCCATGTCCCTCAAGATTAATTGCAACAGTTGAATTGCCACTTATTTGATTTACTGCCCGTGCTAACGCAAACAAAAGAATATCATTAATTTCTGTATTATATGCGTCTGAAATACTGTATAGCATATCTTTTGTATATTCAGAATTCATATCTGTTTCCAAAATGGATAATTCAAATTGATTGCTAACATTTTTTTTAGCAAATTTACCACTTTTTATTTTATTGCTTACTGATTTCCAATATTCTATTTCATTATGCAACTGCTCACTATCTGCATACTCCCATAAAGACTCTGACCACTCTTTAAACGAAATTGATTTTTGTGGAAGGCAATAATCTTCTTTCTGTATAAACCCATGATAACAATTTAAAAAGTCATCAATTAAAATTCTCCAAGAAATACCGTCGATCGTTAGATGATGAATACAAAAATAAATATAATTCTTTTTTTCGCTTCTAAAAATTCCTACTTTCAATAAAGGTCCTGTTTTTATACATATACTTCTTTCTATTTTTTGTGTTTCCCTAAGTATGAAATCCTCTTCATTGCAATTACCAATGTCTAAAATATTCAAGTCATAATGCATTCCTTTGCGAAACGGCAACATCATTTGTTTTGTTCCAAGGTATACTGAACGTAACAAGTCATGATGTAATGTAATTCTATCCAGACTATATTTAACTGCCTCAATGCTAATATCTTCTTCCGTTTCTAGCATATAAGATTGATTGAAATAATCTGGATTATTGATTCTCATTACATCAAAAAAATACTTTCTGAATCGGACTTAATGGGAAGTCTCCAATAACCTCTTCTTGCGAATATTCAATCTGAAGAGCTTTTTTCTTAACACATTTTAATATTTTATGGATTTTTCGTTCTTCCAATATTTCTCTAACTTTAAGTTCATATCCTTCCTGTCTAAGAGAAGATACAATCTGAATTGCTTTAATTGAATCTCCTCCCAGTTCAAAGAAATCATCGCATTTTGATAACTTTGGAATGTTAAGAACTTTTTTGAAGATAGCAAAAACTACATCATCACTAGCATCCTCGACCTTCATTTTATATTCACTAATTAATTTGTTACAATTTAATTTTCCTCCAATCGTATAAGGAAATTCTTTGAGTTGATAAATATTATTTGGTATCATGTAATCGGAATATAATTTGCAAGTTCTTCTTTCACCTCTTCCTCCGACAACAGACTTTTAGAAATGCAGAAGCCTGCAAACAAAACTCCTTTCTCGTCATTTGAATATAACACTAGAGCGTCGCTAATCCCATCAATTTTTCGTAAACATTGTTCAATCTCACCTAATTCTATACGATAACCGTTGATCTTAACTTGTGCATCATTTCTACCAATTAATTTGATATTACCATTTTCTAACCAATATCCAATATCACCTGTCCTATACAGAGTAGATTCAGATACGCTTGGAAGATTTACAAATTTTTCTTTGGTCAGTGTTTCATTATTTACATATCCTGCTGAGACTCCATGCCACCTATTACAATTTCTCCCTCGACGCCAATATCACATATCTCATTTCCCTTTAGTATATATACCTCCACATTATTTATTGGACATCCAATTGTTATATTATCTAAATCAGACTCCTTTGTAAATTGATATGCAGTCGCAGCAACTGTACATTCAGTTGGGCCATACAAGTTATAAAAACTATTTAATTTATCTGGCATTGATGCATAAATTTCTTTCATTAAATCCGCAGGCAAAGAATCTGCTCCAAAATATAGTTTATCTATTTTTTTTTAGTGCATCAATCTTATTAGTAGCTTTTGCATATTCAAATATTGCTCGAAAGAAAGAAGGAATCATTAAAGCTTGTGCACCTTGCATTTCTTCCAACAACAATTGTGGATCTGTTTTTTCTGTGTCATCTAAAATACATACCATCCCACCAGCTAGCAAGCAAGGAAATGTCTCAATAATGGAAGCATCAAATATTATCGAAAACATGTGAAGCATCTTTGTATCCGGGTTCATGTTTCCATACAGTGCAAGCCATGTTACAAAGTTGTATAAATTCCTGTGTGTTATTTTCACCCCTTTGGGGTTGCCTGTAGTTCCCGAAGTGTAAATTATATAAGCAAAAGCGTTTGGGTCAATACTCATTCCAATATTGTTAGCACCAGTAATAAGATCAAAATTAATTTTGAGCGTAATATATTCCCCAATTTCAGAAACAACCGGAACATTACTATCACATGCTTTTATTACAATATCTGTAGAACTATTGTTTAAAATGTACTTTATTCTATCTTGTGGTTGTTTTCCATCAAGTGGTAAAAATACGCCACCTGCTTTAATTATCCCAAGCATTGTTATGAGAGAGTTTAGAGATCGATCAATCATTATGCCAACTATCGGATTCTTCTTGTTTGAATAATGGATTATCAATTCAGCAACCCTATTTGCTTTTTCATTAAGTTGCTTGTAAGTAACTGCAGTATCTCTGTAAACTGCTGCAACTTTATCTTGATATCTCAAAACCGTATCTTCAAATAATTCCACAACTGTACAAGTATTTTCTATATTATTTGTATTATTCATTTTTCCTCCTACTGTATGGGCAGTGAAACCTTATGTTTCACTGCCATTATACTATTCAAAAATATCAATTAACTCTTTTTCAATATCATCTTCGCATTTTTCGAATATCGGATATGACAGAAGTAATGAGTTTTTACATCGTCCGATAAAGATTTCTGTTGAAGGGTCTGCATTTTGAGCATTTATCAGCCACAATTCGGCTAATTGTTCATCCATCTCATATTGTGCCTGAAAATTTAATATTAATGTCTTTCTAAATATATCTTCTATATTTTCTGAAGATACAGAAATATGGAATTAAAGTTGAGACTGTGTAATGCTTTCTTAGATTGTGCTTGCTCGATACTTTTTAATAAAGAACCAGTTACATTACAATCTAGTTTTGCGGGCATGAAGTCTAAACACTGACCCATCATCATTGCCATACTAGCATCAAAAAATGTCCTATCATCTTGAACAATATATAGTGGTATCTCATTTTGTTTTACCAAATCATTAGATATACCGATTGTATATATGATTTTTTCAACAATTTTCCATGGATTTGTTAGAAATTCTACTGTACTTCGATCAGACATATTAATTCGCAAACATTGTGATTTGACCACCTTCTTATTTGGAGAATCAGATGTTTTTTTAATTTCTTTCTTCTCTAATTCATTAATTCTTTTTACATAATCTGAATATATATTGTTTTTCAGATGATAATTTTCTGTTTTAACGGCCGACTCAATTAGTTCATTGAATATCAATGAGCTTGACTTGTCCCAAACGCAATGATGTGCAATTATCAAAAGCTTGTGTTTCATCTTAGATTCACGAAAGATTATAATTTTTGTTAAGGGAAACATATCATTATTAAGTTGCTTCTCATATTCATTACACAATTTTCTGACTGAATATTCTATATCATTATCTTCCACTTTCATAATATTAAAATTAATTTTCTTCTTTTTCTTTTGCTCAGAAATAGTCCAACCTTTCTGCCTGATTCCCATACTTCGCAAAGCGCTTTGCGAATTTACTATGCTATTTAGAATTTTATGCAATTTTTCTTCGTCGCAATTAACTTCTAAAATTTCATAAACATATGTTTTATTGTCCAAATAAAATTTTTGTAATGCAGTTGGAACATATTCTACTTCCATTCCACAATCAGCGGCGTCTGAAAGAATTAATGAATCATTTTTTATAACTCTTTCTAGATATTTTTTTCCGTACCTTCAGGTTGCTCTATGCTATCATTTTTCATGTGCAAAGCTAACATTTCAACTGTTCGGTATTTTAAAATTTCTCTCACAGATATAGAAAACCCTTTATTCTTTAAATTTGACATTACGGCTATAGCTTTAAGAGAATTCCCACCTATAGAAAAAAAGTTTTCATCAATACTAAGCTCCTTTATCCCTAATATTTCACAAAAAGTATCATAAAGTATCTTCTCTTCAAATGAATGTGGAGCTTTTATATTTTTGTTTTTTCTCTTTATTGGAGGCAAAGACTTCTTATCTATCTTTCCATTAAGAGTCCTCGGAATTGCATCAATACAAACAATTTCATCTGGAATCATATATACATTCAAAAAGTCGGATAAAAAAATTTTTCAAATCAACCATATCAAATTTCATCATCTGCTACACAGTAAGCTATTAATTTTCCAGACTTTTCTTTATCATATATTACTGCTACATCTTCTATTTCTGGATATTTTCTGATGATTTGTGCAATCTCTTCAAGTTCTACTCGAAATCCTCTAATTTTAACCTGATCCCCAATTCTTCCGAGTAATTCAATATTACCATCTAGATTCCATCTACCCAAATCCCCTGTTCTGTACAATTTCAAATTGTTAGCAAATGGATAATAAACAAATTTTTCTTTGGTTAATTCTTCATTGTTTAAATAACCCCGAGTAACTCCATTTCCCGCTATACACACTTCACCAACCATACCAATACCAGTTAAATGCTCATTATTAACTATGTAAGCTTGTGTATTCTTGATAGGCATACCTATATAAGGAATGTGATCACTATCTTTTTTAAGCTCATAAAAAGTAGAACATACAGTCGTTTCAGTTGGTCCATATGCATTTATTAATCTTGGAATATGCTCACATTCACTAGCAGTAGTATAAAATTCATCCACTAAGTCTTTTGGCAACTCTTCTGCTCCTAATAATAATGTTTTTAAGGAATGTAATTGCTCAATTTTACCGTTTTTCTTTGCATAATTTAAAAGTTCTCTGTACATAGATGGAATAATTGTTAAATGTGCATTATCCAGAACACTAATAAATTTCTCAGGATTCATTTTTTCATTATCTGAAACAATTCTTAATCTGCTACCCGAAAGAATTGCGGGGAAGATTTCCCAAACTGAACCATCAAATATAAATGCAAAGTTTTGGATAATTGTTGATTCTTTATCAAGTTGAAGTTCTTCTACTAGCCAATCCACTAGATTAATCAAATTTCTGTGCTCTACAAGAACACCCTTTGGTTTTCCGGTAGTTCCACTGGTATAAATTGTATAAGCAAGATTTTTTGACATAATATTCAGATGAATATTGTTCTCTGATATTCCATTTTCTTTGCTGAGGTCAATAATACAATGTTCATCTAATGCAGATACTTGAGATCTTGCATAATCTACTATAACAATGTCTGCATGTGAGTCATTGAGCATATAACTTATACGGTCACCAGGTTGGTTAGGCGCAATAGGAAGATATGCTGCTCCAACTTTCAGAATAGCTATCATTGCAATTACCATTTCGCATGAACGCTCCATCATAATTGCTACGATATCATTTGGTTTTACTCCTAATTCTAATAGTCTCATTGCAATATAATTTGATCTATGATTTAACTTAGAATATGTTATTTTATACACTTCGTCTTCTACAGCAATTCTTTCTGGAAAATTATTTACAACCTTTTTCAAAACGGTCTATAACTGTTTCTCTCTTGAAATCATATATTGGTTGGTTAAACACAGTCATAATCTTCGCTTTTTCTATATCATTTACCGCACATAGCTCTGATACTTTTTTCCCTGGATTAGACAGTACATCTAAAATAAGATTCTTTAGATGGGCTAATAAATTATCCATTTCTTGCACGGAATACTTTGCTGCTCTATACATCAAATTGAAATGCAATTGTTCATCTAAACTAACAGCCAAAGCTAAGTCAAAATCAGTTTGTTCTTTGGAGTTTCCACCTCATAACCTAAATCTTTTGATACATCTTCTACATAATAATTTTCAAAGGCAATGACTGTTTGTACAGAATTCTCTCCTAAACCTGTTTCCTCCTGAATGTTCATGAGAGAAATATGGTCATGTTCACCACTCTCCACAGATTGATCCTGAATATTTTTTAAGAGATTAGAAAATTTGTAATTCTTTTCACTTTTTACGCGTACCGGTATAGTATTAATGAATAGTCCAACCATTTTTTCAATTTGTGGTATATCAATATTTCTACCAGATACAACTTTCCCAAAAATCACATCATCAGTTCCATTGTACTGTTGTAAAAGTACTCCCCATACTGTTTCTACAAATGTGTTTATAGTTACATGACATTTTTGAGTTAACTTTTCAATCTCTTTTACCTCAGACTCACAAATATTCATCTCCACTTCTAAAATTTCATTGCTTGTACATTTTTCTTTCTTAAACGGAACAATACCTGTTTTTTCTTCCACTCCAAGTAATAGTTCCTTCCAATATGTGCAGCTATTGTCTTTTTTCTTCATAAATCTTATATATTCTGCATATTTAGGTCTATTCAAGATAAGATTCTTATCCTTATAGAGTTTCATCAAATCATTTACAATAATAGGAAAACTCCAACCATCCATAATAACATGATGAGCAGTGATAATGATTTTGTATTCCTCATTAGAAAGTCTGCAGATAACAAAACGAATAAGATTATCCTGTTCAAAATCAAATCCTTTATTTCTTTGATCATTACAAACCTTCTCAAACGAATTCCTCTTACTTATAGAAGTTGTCAAATCAATATATTCACATACTACTTCTCTACTAACGGGAATAACCTGTATTGGCTTTGCTATTCCATTATAGAAAATATGTGTTTTAAGAATACTATGTACAACTGACAATCTTTCAATTGCATTTTCCATAGCAGTTATATCAAGATTCCTTACTCCAATTACAGTCTGTAAAACATAGTTTAAGGAATTTTCATTTCTGAGCTTGTCATACAACATACCTTCCTGCAGAGGTGTCAACTGATAAATATCTTCCAACACTTCATTATTCATATTGAGTTTCTGAATAATTACAGACCAATCTTGCAAAGTCATGTCATTTATATGATAATCTGAAGGTGTAGCTACTTTTACTTTGCAATTTTCTAATGATTCTATGATTTTTTTTGGCTTCTTGGACAACTAGATCTTTAAATTCAAAATATTGCTTTTCTGTCATTATAGCGGATGGATATGAAAAGTTAACGAAAAAATTCACCCTTAATTATTTCAGCATTTATTGCAAACAGACTGCCAAAATGATTGCGAGGATCTATATTCTCTCCAATTTCATAGTTTTCTGGACGTAATGCAACAGACTCAGCCTCATTCTCTAGTTCTCTATTACCAAAATAGTTATATGTTATTAACGGCTCATTATAACTCAATTCTAACAAATTATTCATTCGGGCTATATCATAACCAACCCCATTGTTTGGTACAAGGCGTAGACTTTCTTTTATTATCTTTAGATCATCAAGACAATTCTCACCTATATTTTTAAACACCATTGGAAAAAGTGCAGTAAACCATCCTACCGTTCTTGTCACATCGATTTGCTCGTTTAATTCAGGACGACCATGACTTTCGATTAGAACAGATATGTCCTTTCTATTCAGTAATATTACAAATGCTCTTACTAATACTGTGAGAAGTGCTTCGTTGGGACTCATTGATAAATTTTTTACGCGCTAATGCAGTCAACTTTGAAGCAATCTCTTCTTTAATTGTAAACTGTGAGTCTTTTTATTGTACTTAAAACTTCTTTATCAAAAGTCACCTTACTATTTTCAAGTTGTTTAGTTATATTTCTCCAATAAATTAGTTCCTTATTATTAGCTCCGTTTTGATAATAATTTGCTAAATATTCGCTCCATTCTTTAAAAGATGTCGTTCTTTTTTGCATATCTACAGTAACATTTTGGATATATCCCGTATATATTTTGTTTAGATCTTCGATCAAAATATTCCACGACATACCGTCAATAATCAAATGATGAATACAGATAACTAAGCCATGGAAACTATCCCCTTCAATAATCCCACAGCATATAAGCCGCTTCTTATTCAGAGATATATGCTTTTGTATCTCATTGCCTATATTTTTTAATTGACTCTTTAAATTTTCATCCTTAATTTTAAATAAATAAAGAGCATATTGATCTTCCTCAAAACGTTCCCTTATTTCCTGATGTTTGTCTTCAAAAGTGGCTCTCAATTGGTCATGATTATCCAAAATGCGTTTAATGCACTCTTTAACTGCGGATACATTGATAGGTTCCTTAGAAGTAAGTATAATACTTTGATTAAAATGATCAGGGTTAACCAGTTCTGACTCAAAAAATCTATATTGTATTGGACTTAATAAAACCTCTCCTTTAACAGTTTCCTCTTTTTTGTCTACGTTTTTCATTTTTTGAAGTTCTATAGTGGTTCAGTTGTCAAGACAAAAATCTAAGGTTTTTATAATGAACTGATATGATTGGTAGTTACCTGGAATCAGAGAAAAGGTCCCTGATCCGTATATGCATTAAGCTACATACGGCAGAAGCATTGCCGGATAGTAGCATTCAGCTGGTGTTTTATAACCAAGGGCAGAATGGCATCGCTCAAAGTTGTATGTGTGAATATAGCGACCAATAGCAGTTCTTGCTTCCTTGATGTTGTTGTATTGCGTCAGATACGCTTCCTCATACTTGAGCTGCGAAACCAACGCTCAATCATGATATTGTCAGCCCAGCGACTTTTTCCATCCATGCTTTGACGGATGCCATTTTCTTTCACAAAGTCAATGTATCGCTGGCTTGTAAACTGACACCCTTGATCTGAATTTAAAATCTGCGGTTTTGCTGTTTTAAATGCCTTTTTAAGAGCGTTAATAACCATTCTGGTATCTAGGGTATCATCAACTTCCCAACCAACGATACAACGACTGTACCAGTCAATAACAGCAGTTAAATAAAGAAATCCATGCTTGATTGGAATGTAGGTAATATCAATGGACCATGCCTGATTCGGAGCATCAATTACGGCATTTTGTAGAAGATATGGACATACTTTGGCCTGTTGCATACGCTTAGAAAGATTCATTTTAGGATAAATAGGACAAATATCCATTTCATTCATATACCGACGTGCTTTGCGGCGTCCCACATGATATCCCCTGTTTTTCAGCTGTGCTGACATTTGCCTTGCTCCCCAAGTTGGATTGTCTGTATGCAGATGATCAATAATCGCTTTGCATTCCAGCTCTTCTTCTGAGACGGGCAAGCTTTTATAATAAATGCTTGTACGGTTAATATCGAGCAGTTTTGCTCCAACAGAAGCAGGGAGTTCTTTAGTCGTCAAAAGGTTTCGGACTAAATTTACTCTCGTAGTCTGGTCCACAAATTTCTTCAGATTTTTTTTTGAGCCAGTCAACCTGCATTGTTAACTGACCAACCTTTTTCGCATACTCTGCTTTCTCTTTGCGTTCTTCGGCAAGCTTTTCTTTGAGATTTTCTTCACGCTTGTCATCAAATACAGCCGAAGCATTATTCAGAAATTCTTTCTTCCAATTGCGAAGCAGGTTTGGTTGGATATTATTTTCAGTTGCCAGGGTGTTGAGATCTTTTTCACCCTTAAGTAGCTCAATTACTAGGTCTGATTTAAATTTGGCACTAAAGTTTCTTCTTTGTCTGGACATAATTATGAATCCTCTCTTTCATACTGAATTTAGTATATCAGATTCATTAAAAAATGTCCGAAAAAGTGTCTTAATTTATGAGACCATTATAATACGTGGTAGTATGCAGGATTATGAAAAGCGTCTATCCGGAAAGGGATTTGTGAGAAGTCATGTGGGATATCTTGT
>ENA-OQBS01000001-OQBS01000001.1-human-gut-metagenome-genome-assembly--contig:-NODE-1-length-21187-cov-0.856505_pt1 | contig 21187 bp, 25 predicted proteins | sample MGYA00242748_ERZ504555 | MGnify/ENA primary metagenome ERZ504555 (study PRJEB26092, sample SAMD00036269) | human gut metagenome | host: Homo sapiens | study: EMG produced TPA metagenomics assembly of the... | reverse complement strand
CTATAATTTCATAGAATTGTTCTCATCTAGCTCCAAAAGTAGGAAGTTCTTTCCCCTGCTTTCTACTTTCCATGTTCAGTTTCCAAAGGCATCATACCCATACCGGGTCTGCATCTGCCCGTCCTTTTGGATTTCTGACAGTCTGCCCAGAGGGTCATACGCATAGGTGATGATACTGTCCCCTTCTTTTAGTTCCGAAAGCCGGAGCTGTTCATCATAACCATAGAAGACCGTCTTGCCATCCGGATAGGTCATGCTTTTTCTTTCCCCTGCTTTTCCATAGGTATAGGATACTTCCTTTCCATCAGGGTATTGCACCTTTTGTGATCTTCCCAGTGCATCGGGTGTGATCTTTGTATTTCCTAACCAGTCCTGCACCTCCAAAAGCTGCCGGAGCGGGTTATAAGACAGTTTTACTTCTCTTCCGTCCGCATACTGGATACTGGATAAGTCTCCCTGTTTTGTATAAGCATACTTTGTCAGGTAACCTTCCTTATCCAGCTTGCTAAGGAGCTGTCCTTTCTTATTATAAGTATAAACGTCCTTCTGCCCCAGGGCATCCATGGGTTTCTGTGACCTGTCCCCGCAGATCACTTGTATAACGGGTGACCTGGCACAGCCGGTTTCTTCCATTCTGTTTCTCTGCTTCCAGAAGGTCTGCATCCATACCGGTTTCTTCTGTATCTTCCTTCAGGCTTCCCTCTGCACCATACTGGCGTATTTCAATGAGCCGGTCACAGACATCATACTGGTATTCGGTTTCATTTCCAAGGGCATCATAAGTATAGGATTTCTTATCCCCTTCACTTCCTGTGATCTCCGTGATCCGGTTCATGCTGTCACTGTTTAAGAACCCGCTATATATTATCTCCCTTATCAGCCTGCAAAGATATATTAAATCAATATACTCTAAATATTATCTGCCCCTACGGGAACGCTGCTTACCAGTTGGAACTGTCTATAAGTCCAAGGGATGAGCCTGCCCGAAAGAAGCCTATCGTGGCTACTCATTCCGCATTTAAAGGTCATCTGTGGATCTGCTCCGGAACAATCACAAGCACGGGGAACAGTATTACTGGATTCTCTACTACGCTTTTCTCTCCCCATAGGAAATGAAAAACACAGATGAGATACTGGACAAGCTGGCAGAACACATTGCAAATATCTCCTATCGCACTTACTACCGAAAACGCAGGGTTGCCATTGAATCACTCAGCACCATCCTTTGGGGATTTACAGCAAAAGAGACCTTGGATACACTCAACAAATTCTTCCCTAATTATGTCTTCCTTTTTCACCAACCTATAAGTTACACTTATAGCATCCATTCTATAATTTCTTTCTCCATAAAATTACACTACGCATCCATATCTAATGCAGACATTCTCCAATGTGTTACTTGTTAAGTTGATTGAACCGCCGTGTACTGAACGGTACGCACGGCGGTGTAAGAGATCAGGATTTCTCAAGTAAAAGAAATCCCCTCCTACTCGGATCTCTCTTATCCTTATTTTATTTCTTTGTACAGGATTAAATTTCACTTTACAATTCCCCCCTGCATTATAATATGATAATACCAAATTCTACTTTTTCACATGCTACGCATATAGAATATTATCGCTACAGATTACTTTTAATCACTTTTACGGCCGGAAGAGACATCCCTAATTTCTCTACTGAATATTGTCCTTTACCTACTTTTTTTAATGCCCCTATATCCAAAAAACTCCAGATATTCTTCATGTGATATTCCTTGAAAATCAAATTTTCTTGTATCTATTTCAATTAAATACACCTTATAACCTCCTTTCCTAGTTCGCTTTTTTAATATGTTTATCTTCATGTAAAAGCAATCGTATACTGAAATAGTCGTAAAATAAAATCTACAATCATATGTTCTTGTTTTCTCTTATTGATTGCAATTCTTCTTCATATTCCCGGCAAACATGACGCAAACGTCTGATTTCAGCCTGGCATTGCTCAACTTGTTGTTCTAACTTTTCAAATTCCCTATTCTTTTGAAGAAGCTCTTCTTCTATATCGTATTCAAAAAACATATATATCCTCGTGTTTTATATTTCTGTCTGACGATCATAAATTTATATTCCAGATATCTTTTCATGAATTGTCATTTCAACTATCGGAAAAATGCTGTTCTATTTCCGATAGTTGTAGTCTTTCCCCTATTTTTATGCTATACTTAAAACAACTTTTAAATATGAGGTGACCTCTTTATGAATAATCAACTTTCTTATCACAAACAGCTAATTAAAGACAATACTGTCAAATTACGGAAATTGCTATCTGAACTGCCACCATATATTACTGATTATTTCCGGGCAAGAGATACAACGACTTCCTCTAAGACCAAATTGTCCTACGCTTATGATTTGCGGGTTTTCTTCAATTTTCTAAAAGCGAATAATCCTGAGTTATCTTCTGTAAAGATAAAAGATATTTCTTGTCTTGTTTTAGATCAACTTACCCCTTCAGATATAGAAGAATTTATGGAGTATTTGAAGTATTATGAGATCCGGAAACAAACAGACAACAAACCAATAATGTTTTAGGCATTGCAAGAAAATTATCTTCTCTACGTGGTCTTTATAATTATCTATACAAACGCCAAATGATAAAAAACAAAGTTACGGATCTGGTTGATATGCCAAAGTTGCATGAAAAACCGATTGTACGGCTTGATCAGGAAGAAATAACTAATTTACTGGATTATATGGAAAGTTGCGGTGAAAATTTAACTTCTCATCAGAAAAGTTATTATAAGAAAACCATACTTCGCGATTTGGCCATTATCACTCTCCTGCTTGGAACCGGAATTCGTGTTTCAGAATGTGTAGGTCTTGATATCAGCGATATTGATTTCCGCAACGATGGTTTTCACATTACGCGAAAAGGAGGAGATGAATCCATCATTTATTTCGGTCCGGAAGTTGAAATAGCCCTTCTTAATTATTTGGAAGAGCGAGAGCAAATTGAGCCGCATACAGGACATGACAATGCGCTGTTTCTTTCTATGCAGAAAAAACGGATTAGTGTTGATGCTGTTGAAAATCTAGTTAAAAAATACACATCCCAAATTACTGCAAAAAAAAATAACTCCCCATAAGCTCCGAAGTACTTATGGTACAAATTTATATCAGGAAACAAACGATATTTATCTTGTAGCAGATGTACTGGGACATAAAGATGTCAATACCACAAGAAAGCATTATGCTGCGATGCAGGATTCACGCCGGCGAGTAGCCGCCAAAGTCATCTCTTTAAGAGAAAATCCCATTGATGAGTAACCCTTTTTCATTACAAAAAGAAGAGCACATAACGTGCTCTTCTTCCACCATAATATTTTTTCATATCATTTCATATCTCATTTAAACAAAATAGACGAACTCACATTTTCATTTTATGTAATTGTTAATAAGTTATTATAAAATTACGCCCCTCCTTTTCTGAAAATTCATATTTAAATACCTCCTTCTGTTTTATTTGCATGCAATACCTGCAACCTCTTTTCCGAAATTATAACTCTCACTAATGTAAAGTAATTTGTGATTTTTCTCAACTGGCAGCAAAAGCTGTTGCTTATAAAAAATAATATTGCATCTTATCAATTAGTATAACAATAATCTTTTCATATAAGAATGTTTGCTTTGTCTTGACAGTTACTGTTTTGTCCTAGTAATAATTAAAATGCCTGTATTCTATTATAAGTTTCAATATTGTACAAGTTCTTTTACACTAGCTCCGTTACAATATAAATCACGCTCAATTTTAAGTCCTGCAAACCCACTAAAATTTTCGAGTTCACTGAGCAATACAGAACCCCACTCCCATTCATAGCCTAATGTAACATAACCAAATAACATCCAGTCTCCATCCACTTCTTCTCCACCAGTAATAAGCCATGTTGCAGCCCCGGCAGGATAAAAATACTTTACAATCACAGTAGTTTCCATCCAATCCTCTTCTTTGGGATAGTAACTGCTTTCTAACAATTGATTTTTGATTTCCTGAGTCATTAAAATCATTATAAACCTCCTTTTAAATCCAGTAATATACCATTATATTTTTGCCTGAATCTTTGTATATACATGAAATTCATGTGCTCGCACAAAAGTTTTTCCATCTGGAAGACTTAAACCAAGTTGTGCAGCATACTGTATAGCATCCATCGAAACTTTTTGCCCTTTTGGAAGTGTACGTATATAACCGGATCGGTTTCTAACCTCTTCCTGATACTCTTTTTTTGAATACTTACATAGAGTAGCCGTACCAGATAAAGAGCTTTTCCTTTTGGATTTATATGTATATTTTACCAATGGCTGATATGGAAAATAAAACTCTGTTTCAAGATGATCCGCTTGTTTGATGGCAAAATTTTTCTTTCGATCAATTTCATAATCACATGTTAAAATCATATAGTTCTCCAAGATAAAGTTTTCTAATGCCTCATGCCATTCGTGTCGGTTTGTATGCTCGTATATACTGTAAAATGTCTGACTTTTTGTTTGATAATATCCGGAAAGCTCACCATTTCCTTTTGTTATTACCCTGTATAATAAAATCATTTCATCATTATAGACTATTTCTATAAAAATGATTTTCCGAATAAACCCTGCATTGATAAAATCTGCTGTTATACCTGTGACCGGAAGCATATACTTACGTTTTAAAAGTTTCTCTTTGTAAAAGGATGTCCTTTTCCATTGTCTCGGAAATTCCGGCATATAATGTTGGTACTCTTTCTGTATTACAATCTCTTTTGTTCTTTCATTAATATAAGGAACTAAAGCAAAATTATTGTTATCATAAACTTTGACCATGCTCTCTAACCTCTCAACATCAGCTACAGAACGTACCTCATATCCATAGGGTTTATAAAGCTTGTACAAAAATTCTTCTGTCAGTGGTTTTCTACCATATAAAATATCTTTATGATGTTTTTCAAGATCGTAAATTGCCATATCACTATATGGATGTAAATTTTTCTGAAAAATCAGTTCCCCATTTGCAGAAATTCCTATCACACTATCCTCTATATGGTTTCGTGAGAAATAACATCCTTGTTGCATCAAAAGGCTTAAATAAGCATCAAAGATCTCTTTGTGTCCTTGAGCAATTTTTACGCGCCTTTGCTGTTCAAGTAATTTACAAAAATCATAAATCCTCGATACAAATGATTTTCTTCTAAGTACTGACAGTTACTTATAAAGAACGCATGCAAATTGGCCACGAACTTTTCCGGATTTATAGCAGCTTCTTCCATCTGCATCTCATAGGTTCTTAAAAATTGCCGCATTTCTTTATCATCACACCGAAAGTATAATGCAAGCGTAAAATTTTCAAAATTTATATTTTTCACTTTTGAAACAACCATACATGCAATATTAAGGGTACGTTTTCGCAACAGCCATAGAGATGCTGCTTCGCTTCCACGTTTTCCATATTTTCTCTGATATTCCATTAATATGGGAATTCTTCCATAATTTTTGACATAAATCTGAGCCTCCTTTTGCATAATAAATTCCATACAAAAAAGCCGGTTCACTACGAACCAGCTTTTTGTATAGAAACCTTATATCATTATTATTCAAACTTAAATTTAGAAATTCCATAGATAGGAATTGTATAAATATTTTCTTTAATTCCTCCATGCGTATTTCCTTTAGTGAACAAAATATAATCTGCCTTTTGTTTCTCTAAAAGAACCTGCACTGTTTTACTGTTTTTCCTTCCTGCCTTTACCTCAATAGCATATGTTTTGCCTGCCTTTAATGTCTTTACATAGAAATCAATCTCGCCATTTCCAATTGTCCCAAATGCTGGCATTTCCAAAGCTATTTCGCTGGGATGACTAATCCTCCGCTTTAAATCAAGATACACAAAATTTTTCACTAAGAATACCGTCTATATCCCCTGGGTCACATCCTATATGCTGCAAATAATAATGAGCCAGACCCACATCCATAAAGTAACATCTAGCCTTTGCTTTGAAATCCAAAATGTTGCATTCTACCAACTTCCCCGCAAATCCTATAATCCCTGAACTATAGAGCCAATCAATCGCACGATTTACAGATGCTTTAGAAATATTACTTGAATAATCTTTTACCACTATATTCTGTAATTCTTCACTAAAGCTGTCTTTTTCAAATCCTTTTTTTTCTTTTACAAGAATTCGTGCAATACTAGAGAACATATTCTCATAGATAGCATCATCCAAAAATATCTTCAAAATAGCGCTTGCTCTCATTTACAAATAACTTAATGATTTTTAACAATGCTGCGCTGCTATCTTCAGCAGATTTTGTTTCAAGATATTTCAAAACTACTGCGGGATACCCACCGATAGAAGTATAAATCTTATACAATTGCTCTAATTCCGAATATACATTCTCTTCGCTCTTCCCATATAAGTCGAGTTTTAAATACAGCTCGTGTTCATCCATTGCCATTAAAAACTCTTCAAAATTTAAAGTTTGAATTTCAATAGAGTCTAAATCTCCTGCGGAATACTTAAATTCTTTATTTAATATTCGCCCTAAATAACTTCCAGTGATAATGAAATCACTTTTTAAGTATCTTGTAAATTCCCTGATGCGGTTATAAATATTTGCTGATTCCTGGATTTCATCAATGATGACAATGGTATCCTCTGTATCCTCAAAATTTTTTATCATATCGCTTGATCAATTCATATACCGGATTTTCGCATGGATACCCATCTTTAATTTCCTTTCGCAAATCTTCATAATGTTCTAAAAAAAGTTCCCCTGAAAATTCTAACAAGTTGATGTATATCTTATTTGCATATTGTTCATCTGCAAACTTATTAACTATATATGTCTTACCTACTTGACGGGCACCGGAAACTTCAAGTGTAGCCCTATCTTCTTGCTTTTTCCATGCCAGCAGGTCATCATAAACCTGTCGTTTTAAATATTTTTGCATTTTGTCACCTCTTATTTATCCTGCAATAGCTATATGATAAAGTATAACAGATTTCATCATAGTTTCCAACTATTACATCTCGCCCTCTTTTTACCTAATTCTCTGTATTTTCCTCTTTTTCAGGCTCTTCCCATGGTGACATCCCGAACATTCCTATCCAGCATTCTCCACACATTCCGCCTTTGAGCAGTTCCCGTATCGGTGGTTCAATATCCGGAAGCATATCCTGTATAAGACCTTCCCCAGCATAATACCGTTGTAAGTTCTCATATTCTTCTACCGATAATTCAATTTTTTTCATTTCACTACACTCTGGGCATCTTACTTGATATACTACTTTATTATTTCCCATACCTTTATCAAAACTCCTTTCTAAAATAAAAAAAGACCATAACGGTCTACTATAATAACTCATTACTATATAAAATATTTTCCCTCCTTTTGTATAAATTTGCATAAAAAAACTGCATACAAAATGCAGGAATTAAGATTACAACCTGTTTCCAGGGATTGTATAAACTTCTATAACTATGCCATAGATTATATATAATAATGAATTCTAAGTTCAGTATATTATAATAAAGTTAAAATGTAAATTATTTCCCTCAAAGGAAATGTGCGATTGTACTATTTCAAGTAGTTTTTACTTCATTTTCGTATTCATATTATCCCGTTTTTGGGGTTACTTTGCGTATCTACTTGTTTTAAGTTGCACGTTCCTTATGACTTAAAATTCATAAGATATGGCATTTTCTATGACTACAGCCATATCATCTCTATTAATACTGCACACCATTAATCTTACAATGAATCGCCTTATCTTTCGCTATACCTATGTAAAATCTGTCATTATTAGAATCTACCACAAGATTCGCTTTGTTTCTTTCGATAATCCTCAGAATATCTTCCTTATCTTGTATTGAATATTTGTATTCTTTTTTTCTAATCAAATCTGAATTTTTATCAAATGCAAACACATAACGGATTAAGTCAATATCCTGCAATGACATATATTTCTCTTTCTGTTGCTGTGATCCTCCACTTTCATCCATCCAGCTTGAAATACAATATTTAGTTAAATGAATCTCAGCATTAACCTGAATATTTTTATTGCATTTCCAGCCTAGCATATATCCTGAATGAATATCTGTAAGCAAAATATCAACATTGCTTAATTTCTTGCTGCTCAGCAGCTCATTATAGTTAATTGCCAAAGGCCCCTGATTATTCCAGAAAATTTCCGTAGAATGTTCAAAATTCGCTACCTTTTTATACATTTTCGAAGTAGTAGAAATATTGTTAGGAATAATTCTGCTCGATACTGGTTGACCGTTTCTAATGTCTCTATACAGAGCATACGGAGACCTATATCCATTAGACTTATAAATTTGCTTTGCAATTCCCATCAAATGGGGAAAATTTTCTTTTTCTCCTATTAAAATAAAGCTTTTCCCATGATATGTACTTACTAAATAGAATGTCTCTAAATAGTTCATCTGGTAATAAGCTGCACATCGTCGTATATTTGTTATATCCATATTTTCTCCTATAATGAACAAAAGCCCCCATCTAGGAGCTTTTGCTAATGGCTATCGTTCACGATTATTTTTTTAACAGGGGAGTGCCCGGATCGGCCATTACGATTCCCTCAGCTGGTGAGCCTGTATATTATATAGTATTTCTGTTACGAAAATTTTATACCATACTTTTATGTCTGTCAACAGATTTTTATATATTTTTTTAGGTCTTTTTCAAACCAATGCAAACACGTTTTTAAACCTTTATTCCGATTGAAACATTCTCTTTTCTTCACTTATATTATAGTATAAAACAAGTAAAAAGGCAATCCTAGAAGTTAAAATTCTAATATTCTAATATTCGAATACTCACTCCTAATATGAAAAGTTTATTTCTATTTGAAGAGTAAAAATACATTATGCCAAATATTTAATTTGTAACCTTCGTTTGTACTGCTCGCACGATTATAACTCTCTTTTCAGAATACCCTTTGGGTCGGTATTTTTCACACGATACGAATGTAACTCTTTTCTCTAAATCTGGAAAATATGGTCTGCTTTCTGCCCGTAGTACACGATCTACAGCCTCGACAGTATATTCATACTTCTTTCCATTTTGTAATATATAAAACGAATCACCTATTTCCATTTCATCAAGACGATTAAAACTATGCCCATATGTCTGTGAACTATGTCCGTATATAATGTAATTTCCGTCAAGCGTTGTTGTTAAGTCTGCTGTTACGAAATAATAACGATCCAAATTATAATCGTTATCCTCCATTTCATTTCCACGTATAATTGCTTTTTTAAATTAATTTTATCTATCACAAGAATACTATCTACATATCCCCCGGAAATTGTAGGAGTCAACGTCACTAAACTGGTAAGATACATCTTCACTTTTACTCTCATTTTGAGTATCCGGGGGGATTTCATTCGTATCCTCTTCAAGATATTGATCGATTAAATTTTCTTCATAATCATGCTGTTTTTCTGCCTCTCTATATGGTTGTCTGTAAATATAATATCCAAAGATTATAATTAGCAATGCGATTATTAAAATAACGCCAATCGGAATAAATTTTTTTATCTTCATGTAACCTCCTTAAATTTAGTGCAGGGACCAAATAGCCCCTGCACCAAACTCTGTTCACACTATTATTTTAATGTTTTCTCTTCTTATAATAAATTGCGGTACCCACACCAAGCCCTACAAATGCTACAGATACAAATGCGATTGCATATTTTAATGTACTGTCTTCAAAACCAAGTTTTGGAATCAGGTGGTTCCTACAAGTGATTGTCACATCCTGCCCTTTCATAGAAAACTTGATATTATCCGCAAGTTTTTGATATCCGGATGGTGCCTTTTTCTCTTTGAAATAGTAATCCCCATAGGCAAGATCTGACACGTTAATTTCTCCATTTTCATCTGTAATATAGGTTCCGATCAACTCCCCGTCAGATGTATATAGTTCAAATTCTGCACCAGAAAGTCTTTTCGTTTCTTGAGTGGCATCAACTTTAACCAATGTCACTTTGGCCTTCATGATTTTATTAAGTGTCGGATTTTCTTTATTTACATCAAACACTGTAATTGGCTCATTTTGTAGAGTTAATTCAAACTCGTGTTTTTCTTCGTCAAGATATAGCCTTCCAATGTCTGCAGTTCTTTGTAATAATAATGTCCGGAAACAAGGGCGCCCTTTAGTGTTGCCTTGCCATCTTCATTTGTTTTTATAACGCCAATCAAGGAATCTTTCTTTAAAACAACTTCGTCTTTATAATTCTTGATATCTTCATTTGTGTAAATGCCAAAATAAATGCCCTCCAATGGCTTTTTGCCATAATTAAATGTACCATTTTCCGGGTTTAGCATCTCCCCAACCTTATAAACATTAATTTCCGTATCAATCACATCATTTTCAATATCCAGACTGATATCAACTACTTTGTTTTCTGAATCTTTTTCAAGTACCACCTCATACTCTTTATAATTCATTGCCAAACCAGCAGGTGTTTTCGTTTCTTTTAAAGTATATTCCCTAATGGAAGTTCTTTTGAGGTAGCAATCCCTTCTTCCGTTGTAGTAATCACATCTACAATATTATCTTCTGTATCATAAAATGGTAAATTCTACGCCTGGAAGAGAGCGTTTTTTCATATTCCATACGGTAAATCTCTCCAAACTCAGAGTCGTATGTACTTGTACCGGTTAGCATATCACCTACTTTTTCAACAGAAATCGTACCTGTTTTCTCATATTCATCTACCATGGTAACCTTCTGAATTTCACCAGTTTCCAGCACTTCAAAAGGTATCTCTTCTGCAATCTCATAGCCATCCGGAGCTAATGTTTCCACCAAGACATACTTTCCTGGTGGAAGTTTATCAATCCGATGTGGTGTACCATCTGTAACCCATGATGTAACTTCGTTTCCTTCGCTGTCTTTAATAGTAAGTTCTGCTCCAATAATTTCCTCGCCACCTATATCGACTTTACTGATTTCTACTTTCGTAAAATCATTTTGTAATGTTCCTTCGGCAAAAAGGGTTTCTTTATTCTGATCTGAATACTTCAAATCAAAATCAATCTTCTCTTCATTCAAAATATAACCTGGAGCAGCTTTTATTTCTTTTACATAGAAATGTGCAATTGGTAAATCTTTTTTGAAATGCACATTGCCTTTTTCATCAGAGGTTGCCTTTTCAATCAAAGTATCTGCCGGCACAAGAACTATTTTTCCATCCGGTGCTAAAATATCTTCTGCAGTATATAGTCCAAAAAGTGCCCCTTTGACTGGTTCGTCCGAATCAGCCACAGTTTTTTTCAAGGAAATAGAGACCTTTTGGCGTTCATTTACGTATGCACTGTCATGGTACACAACTTCTACCTCATCACCTGCATATTCTAAAGAAAACTCCTGTATTTCCTTATTTAACACAAAACCATTTCCAGCTACAGTTTCGATGATTTTATATTTCCCAAGTGGTAATTGATCGACTTCTGCTATGCCCTTGGCATCCGTTTTCAGCGTGGAAACCAATTCATCTTTGGAATAAAGAAGAAGTCGATTTCCATTTTCATCTAACTGATAATCTGGAGAAAAAAATGTCTTCTGCAGCCCGCACTTCAAATTCTGCTCCTTCTACATCGGCTATTGCATAAGTAAATTCATATTCTGTCTCTTTCTCCTCTAATATACGTAAAAATTCTCCAAACCTTCTTAAAAGGTTCTTTTTTACTTCCGTATAGTCCTGTAGCTTTTCTCCTGTCTTATGAATCTGAAGAGTTCCTGTCTGACGTTCATTTTTGTAATCTAATTTTATGATAATCGCACCCGTTTCCGGTTCTACTTCCTGGGCAACATCTGATCCGATTTCAAATTCAACAGGCTCTGCCTTTACATATCCTTCCGGAGCTTCCACCTCTTCTAATCGGTAATGTCCTGCCGGTAGCTTTTCCGGAGTAATCAAATACCCATCATCAGATGTCCTAAACGATGTATGCTCTACAAGTTCTGGATAATGCGTGTGCTGTGTAACATATTCTCCTTTATCCAGATCAAAAATTTTAAAAGTTGCTCCTGCGTGTAATACCGGTAATTTGCTTGTTCCATCAATTTTATATATCTTTAAAAATGCCTGAAACTTATAATCAATAAAAACTCTCCATTGTTGAGGTTCTCTGTTATCTTCATTGATTGTGACAATAAAAGGATCAATCCGATTGAAATTCTTCGGGACAGTACTTTCAATCACAACATAGGTTCCATAAGCAAGTTCTCTGCTTACCGCATATCCTTTCTTGTCTGTGAAAAATTCCGGCATTGGTTTTCCATGGCTATCTTCCGAGTAATCCATGGCTGTTGTCTCTTTTGAGAAATCATAATCACGGAACTGTTCTGGACTGAATTTTCCTTGCTCATTCGGCTTTATGCTTCCATCTTTGACACCTTTTAATGACTGAATGTGATAGACTTTAAATCCAGCGCCTTCCAAAAGCTCTGCTTCCGTCTGCTCTCCGTCAGAACCGACTTTGATTAACTCAAATGCCTGTTTCTTTACTGTTTCATGAACCGTAACATCCCGATGTACAATTTTTACCTCTTGTCCTTCATAAGCAGCATCTACCGGATACTCTGTAGGATCAAGAAGATACCCTTCGCTTGCTTTTAACTCTTTCACAAAATATTTCCCAAGATAAAGATTTTGAAAATCCAGCGTGCCATCTTTTCCAATTTCTCCCCTGGCAACTAAATCCCCTTTTTTGTACACATCTTCTGACTTCCCATTCGGATGTGAAATATTCTCAGCAGCAAATAATCCATATTCAGCACCTATTAAAGTGGCATCTCCTTGTGGTAGAAACTCGTTGGTTTCTTTATCAATTTTTTCAATATGGATTTCTGCACGAACTTCTTCATTTTTAAAAATGTGACTGAATACATACTGATATGTCGTGTCATCTTTATAGACATATTCAAATTCAAATTTTTCATCTGTTTGATAATATTTATCTGGAGCGCTTGTTTCCAAAATATAATATTTATGGTTGATTGGTAAATCAACGGTAAACGCAGCGACACCGTCCTGGTTGCTCACTACAGACTCTAATAAAGTATCTTTCGCGACAATAACTTTCCCTCCTACTTTAATATCTTCTGCGGCAAACAATCCATACGTAGCACCTTTTAATGTAACATCATCATTTTTAGATTTTTTTACTGCCTTCACTTCAATTTTAGGTCTTTTATTGTTATAGGATACCTCGGCTTCCGAGTATTCTACTTCCTGTCCAGCATAGGTCAATTCTACTTCTTTTGTTGTTTCGCTTTCTTCTTTTCCAATAGTCAAATCTGTAGGTGCTTTTTTTTCGACTACTCTATATTTCCCCAAATACAATTCACTGCTAACTGCATTTCCAGATTCATCCGTTGTAAGGGTTTCAATCAATGTATCCTTTGGATAAATTACGGTTGTCTTATCCTGGCTGATAATGTCTTCTGCAGTATAGATGGAATAAGTAGCACCGGCATAGGAAGAATTATCATACAGGAAATGATATGGGTTTCCCGCCTCAGCGCCTGAAAGACGTTCCCCCGTTTTATGGATTTTGATTTTCCCTTTCTGTTCAGTATTTGTAACACTAATATCCGTATTGCCACCAGCAACTAGCTTTACGTTATACACACTTGTGTTTAAACGATAACCTTTTGGAGCTGTAATCTCCTTCAAATAAACTGTTTCCTGGGTCTTTGTAAACTCCACATAAGAACTTCCGTTCTTGTCCGTCTCCGGCATAGTGGCGATAAGACTTGTACAAGCTTCATCTTTATATACGCCAAAGACAGCACCAGCCAAATTTACATTTGTATTTGCATCTTTTTTACTTAATGCTATTCTTGCTAAATCCATCCATTTTACAGAAAAATGGACAGAATTTGCTGGCTCTTCAATAAAATCTCCATATCCAATATCCTGATTCCCATTTCCTGTGCTTAATACTAAAGTCTTCCACTGTGTTCCAATGTTACCTTTTAACGCTCCAGTTTCCCACAGCCCGGTAACCGTCTTAGGTGCTGTAAAATAAAATGTTGTGCCGCCATATACTTTTACAGAGCCTCCCGTTTGATTCCCTCCTGCAACGTTATGATAGGTAACATTTGCCGGCACATTTATGGTAATGTAATTTCTATGATCACCTGTTAATTTAAAGTTTTTGGTGCGTTGTAAGTCTTTATCAAGATATGCCGTTTCATAATCGCTACTCAAACTAATTGCTGCAGTTGGTGGTGCTTCTTGAGCAAATAAGTAATCTATGTAATCCAGCACTCCACTGGCTCTTAAAGATTCTTCTGTACAACCAACAAATCCAGCATTTCCTATATAAGCATAACTTGCAGCAATATGGGTATAGATGTATCTAGTATCAACATCAAGATGCGATAAATACTCGCCTGTTAAATCTCCAGGACCACCATAACCGTAATATAAAACTTTCTGAAGTTTTGCATTTGTCTCCAAGATATTCGCTATATAGTCTGAATCCGGCGGAGAGGATTTTGGAGACTCCAAACAATATGCAATCTTTCCATTCACATAAAAATAATTTGTACTGTAATTCCCTACATTGGAGGATACTTTAATTTTTTACCTTTCACTAAAGTGACATTCGTACCTTTTTGCTTTGCCATACTGTTTGGCACTACTGATAAAAAAACACCTTCCTCTTCGTTCTGCTCCAAAGTTTCTTCTTCAGAAGAAGAATTTACTATTTCTTGTTCCCCTTTTGCCGTACTATTTTCCTGTTCTACATTTAATTCCTGATCCGTCGTTTCGGGTTCAGGGTCTGCCTCTTCTTCCGCATCTCCATCCTTCTTTTCTTCTGATGAATTTTCAGAATGCCCCGATGTTTCTGGCTCTTTATCTGTAATTACAATAAACCGTTGGACATGATATGCAAGATTGTTATCCCGTAGTGGATAGACCTCATATACCGCCTGATACCACCCCTCTTTTTCTGTATTCATTTCCTCTAACTTCTCATTGAATGCTCCCTTATATTCAATTTTTACCTTTTCTTTGTTAAAGGTCAGATTTGTAAAATCGGAATCTCCCTTAAAATCACTTCCCTTTTTCAGTTCTAAAGTTTCCGCTAATACAATTTCATCACCATATAATTCTTCTTTTACCGTATCCATATCTGGCAGAGTGGTTAGATTACTGTTATATAATTCTGCTCCCTCTGGCTCCAAATTCTCAGTTACAGGTGATGTCTTAATTTCAGGTTTCGCAATTTCTGCAGCCCTAGCTATTTGGCCAGAACTAAATATACTTGAGCAACAAATTAGAGCTGCAAGTGCGCCTGATAACCATCTTTTCGTTTTTTTCATAGTATAGTTCTCCTTTTTTGATTTTAAATGACAACAGGTAGGTATTCCCTGCCTGTTGTGCCACTTTTGATACAAATTTCTCTGCCTTTGTACAAAGCCTCCTTTCCAAATATTTTTTGCTGTAAACCAAAAAAGCCAAAGACAGAGTCCTCTTGACGACCTATCTCTAGGAATTCATCATAAGGTTCTGCTCTTTGGCTTACCAATAAAAAATACATTTATATTATATAGGGATAATAGAAGCTTTTCAATTTTTTTACATACGACACTTTTATCCGAAATCAGACACTTTATAAAAAATTATTTCGATATGAACTAGAAGAAGACAAACATTCCACTTCTACTCCATTGAGCTTCCACAGTTTCTTTGATACCGTATACTTATAATCATGATTGGAGGCATTATATGAATAATAAACTGTTTATACCGTCTTGTCACAAATTTATCACAAAAAAAGACGGTACTGCAAATTTTCAGCGGATATACGGCGTTCTTAAATCTGCTTATTCCACAAAATATCCCAATGATACATTGTCTTCTGAAGAAGTATTTGATTTTCTAAAATTAAACCAAATTGTTCCGCATGATTTTCCGCATCAAGATATGGATTTTGATTATCAGGAATTATGCTTTTCGATTATTACACAATACAAATGTAATTCCATATGCCAATTATGTCCCTATTCCTCCCTATACAAAAATATCTATGAAAATGAAGAATCTATATTACTCTCTTATGCACTCAATAGTTGGGACCACCTTAATTCATTAAAAAAAGCAGGTCTGACCTGCCGCCATTTTCGTTCCATGATACCTGTTTCTGATAAGTCAAAAGTTCTAGTTGTGCCTTTAAACCGTCTTGCTTATGAATACTTAGAAACTGTCCCAAGTTCTGCAAATGACTTATTATCTATTGATCATAAAATCATGACCGCTTTAAAACAAAATAATAAGAATAAACTATTCAATGCTGATTTTGAAATCATGCATAAATATTTGACCAATCTTACCAGATTTGACTCTAAAAAAATCTCAGATGAAAATGTGGCAGACATCATGAAACGATGTTTTCAATTAGAATACACAAAAAAAGGTGGCAAGTAATTCTGCTACTGCCGCAAAGCCAAGTATCTCAACGGCTCCTCCAATTGAAGGCTTACTTGCTGGTAAATCGCAAGAACACATTAGCAAGAAGCTTTCGAAAACACCGGAAAAAGGAAAAAGTAGCAAATACCCTGTAAAACAACCAACTTCTGCACCCAAAGAATATCCTCAAGATATAAAAGAAGTTCCGTCAAAACCCGAATTGAAAAGTGTAAGCACTCCATCCAAAAAGCAACCGAATCCTTCCCTCAAAAAAGATTCTAAAATTTTAAGCGTCTATAATTGCCAAAATACCCCAGAACTTGTACTATCCGTACCAACGCCACTCAAACGTCTTCCTAAGACATGGGCACTTTCTGCGCAAGAATTATCTGCGGCACATATTATTGATTTAGAAATAGTAGAAGCGCTACGAATAGAACTTTTTTTATTTGATCTTCTTCAAACACCGATACTACCGGCTGAAATAGTAGAAATTAAAAATGAATACTGGTTTCTAATGTATGTAAAAGAACAATTTTATATCTTTCATGCTGATAATTTGGCACTATTCAAACATATTTTACCCTATATTTCACGTAGCAAAGTACGAAAAAATAATATGTTATGAACCATATTTATTGTATTACTTCTTGTTCAAGCATAACTTATATTATGTTTCCATATTTAGTCTACGGCTGACGGCTGATATTTGTCTGCCAATACATAACTGGGGCATATTTATCGAATCTTTATTGAATACACTCATTCATATTCATACAAAAGGTTCAATATTGGATATTCTTCCTGCTTATTATCAAACATATCGTATATTAGATAAAAAGCTGGAAAAGATAGACACAACACAGCAAGATATGCTCTTTCATAAAATGTGTCTTGCACGTGCAATCGGAAAATTTTTTATTCCTTCAAACTATTACTTTTCTGAAAACTATGCCTTTTTAGAAGAAACTCCTGAAGATTATATATTTACATACGATGGAACCCAAAAGATGCAGGATCCCTACTATTCCATTCGCTATGTTTTTTCATGGGATGCCGAAGAACTATTTCCTGCCAAGTCCCTTGCCATATGGTTTATAAAAAACAGATTACTGAAACACATAAAATTACGATAATTAGCAGTGAAAGAAAATCAAATTACATTCGCAATCACAAACGAAGAATATAGTTTTTTTATGCAGTATTGTAAACCAAGCTATTGGACAATATGTAATACTTAACGAAACTCCCTCTGTAAGTATTGACGAGATAATATTGAATGATAAAATATTGTAATGCTGATACCTTGTTTATTTGTTTCTGAAAGAAACAACATCTTCCTAAATGTTATTTGTACTTGTCATACTATAACATTTAGGAAGAATATTTTCTCCTACCATAAATCATCCAGCAAAAATCCCGGAATTACTGATTTTCTACGAATTTCTAGATTTTCCTCTAATACCTGATGCCTTAGCTTTTTACTTCGTACTCCCTTTTTTTCCCATAAAAAATCTTTCATTTTAAAACAAAATATTCGTCTTGGGGTTAATCCTTTTTCCCCAGCTACAACTACTACTTCTCCACCATTACAGAGCAAATAGTATAACTTACGCATGAGAAAATCCCGGTAAGGATGATAACACTGCTCATCAAATCGATTAAGCGAATATATGCCTTGGATTCCACAGTATGAACAATCTGAGAGAAAATCTACCATATACTTTTTATTTGAAATATCCTCTATTGACTCCGAAAGCTCCTTTAATACTTTTAAATGTCTTCCTGATTCACGATCTATTATCTGATTATATTGATTAATCTGCCAGACCAATTCCGTTTCAGAAATCATATGCATAACCCAAAATCCCATAATATCAGATTGCTTCCAATTCCAAATATATGGCTCAGCTGCCTTCCATAATTCAATTAAATCATAATATTCCTTCTTAGGGTTCAAAACATCCCCCTCACATTCAAAGAAAAAATTGAATACACAATTCTTCTCTCGTATTTGGACGTAAAAAAAGTTGAAAACTCCTTATTCACACAATTTAATGCCTGTAATACGTATTCTGCATCCTGGCAACATTGAATTGACTTTATAAAAAGAGCTGCAAGATCCATAAATCATTTCCTTTCATAAAATAGCAGGTCAAATATATCTACTGTCCACAGTATATACTCTTTACAGCAGTTATGTAAATAGCAGATATTGGTTATTATGAAAATAACTAAAGGAGGTTCCACAGATGCTACGATTACGAGTAAATGAAATACTAAAACAGCAACACAAGTCACGATATTGGCTAAATAATCAAATGGGTATGACCTATACAAATCTCCGACGTATCATTGATAATGAGACTACTTCTATCCGCTATGATACGTTAGAAAAGTTATGTAGAGTATTAAATTGCAGTCCCTCCGAGTTGATTGAAATTATATCAGAAGAACCCAAAGATTGCTAGTCTATCTAGACCTTTACCAAATATTACCAGTTATTATTTCTTGCTACCTATTTCTTTCCAACTGTTTCTTTCCGCATGAAAATAAATTAAGCGAAAATCACCATAGAATACGGGATTTTCGCTTTTCCTGCAGTCAAAAACATATTATACTTTTTCTTCTCTTATTTTACATGAAATTTTGTGCTCTCTTTCTACCATTGTGACCACCTCCAAATACAAACTTTATCCTACCTTTTTTTCTGACTATCCACCTCAATTCCTCACGTTCTACATATCCATTCTTCTTTTTTCTAAACCGTTTTAATTTATACATTCCATTTGAATGATTATTTTCTTCACGAAACTTCTCTGAACCTCTTTCAAAAGCAACCTTTTATTTCTCTATATTTGGGACATTTCAGGGAGATTTCTTATCAAGAACCATTTTAAACATCACACCCTCCGATATATTCTCAATTTTGTAATAAATATGGTGCAAGTCCAAAATCATCTTAACGATATAAAGACCTAGCCCAGTACCACCAGTCGATTTATTTCTCGATTTTTCCACTCGAAAAAACGGTTGAAAAATATCCTCCATGTTCTCTATATGTACACCTGTATTGATTACTTGTAGACATTTTTTTTTCTAGTTTTATGATCACTTTTTTCGCCGGCGGGCGAATACTGTACTGCGTTTAAAATCACATTTGATAGCGCTTTCTCAAACAGTCGCTTATTTACACAAATCTGAATATCTTCCACGTTATTCTGTATTTCTATTTTCTTTTCGTTTGCTACCGGAAGTATTTTCTTCACACAAGGCACAAGAATTTGTTCAAGATTTATCTGCTCAAACGGCTGGTCAATATCGCTTGCATCCAACTTCGCAATCAATATAATCTCTTTAACCAGTTTTTCCATTTCATCCAATACAAGTAGATTTTCCTGTAAATATTTATCTCGATTTGCATAGTCTCCGATCCGATACAGCATATTTTCTGATTGTGCTTTCATGATTGTAATAGGTGTTTTTAATTCGTGAGATACTGCCGCAAAAAAGCTCTTGCGCTGTCGTTCCATATTCTTTTATAATGACAATATCCTTTTCCAGTTCTTCACTCTTCATTTTCAATTCATCTAATGTCCTTTGCAAGTTTCGACTCATAGATTCCAAACTAACTGCAAGTACTCCCAGTTCATCTTTTCTTCGAGTATTACATCTCCATGTAAAATCCAGCTTTGCCAGCCTTTTTGATACTTTGCTTAAATAGATAATCGGTTTAATTAATATTCGATAACATAAATATGCAGCTATAATAGAAGCTATTAATACAATCGCTGTTATTAGTGGAATCTTATCCCAAAAGCTTTGTCTTATATTCTGCATTCCAGAAGAATCTATCAAAAAAAAAGACCAAACTGTTACCACTTTTTATATCTTTAAACGCCACATCATACGCAATACTTACAATCTGCTCTGACTTTACTTCTTTTATTTTTTCCATGTCTCCAAATGTAAATGTCTGCCCATTCCCAGAATTTAGCTGTGCAATCACACCATTGTCAATACAAAAATTATAGATCCTGTCTTCTGCCTCATTTACTGTCCATTTATTGAGTTTTTGGGAAAATTCTGCCGAGTTGTTTTCAAACTGTACACTTACATTTTTCTGATAAGTAAATGGTATCGCAAGCATCGCTGTCACATAGACAAGAATGCTTGATATCAATAGTACACAGATTGTTCCCATGAAAAATTTTAATCCTAAACTTTGTTTGAATCTATTTCCCAATTTTGTATCCGATCCCCCTTACTGTTTGTATTCCTTGAATTCCTTTTTTTTCGTAAATTCATAATATGGAATTTACCTCTCTTTCTCCAGTACAATATTCACATTCCCACACTTCACTTAATAATTCATATCGAGTACAAACTTTTCCTTGATTGCGAATCAAATATTTCACAATATCAAATTCTATTCGTGTCAAAAAAACCTCTTTCCCATTTACATAAACAGTTCTGCTGGCCAGATCTAATTTTAAATTTTCATATACTAGACAATCTTCTTCCTGCTGATTTCCTACATTCACTCTACGAAATATTGCTTCAATCCGTTTTAATACTACCCGGACAGAATAAGGTTTTACTATATAGTCATCTGCTTTTAAATCAAAACATTTCACCTCCGCATCCTCTTCATCTAATGCTGTCAATATTATAATCGGTACTTGTGACATCTCACGAACTTCTCTACATACGATCAA